>FLOH01000453.1_pt1 | contig 88715 bp, 100 predicted proteins | sample 756751 | NCBI WGS metagenome assembly FLOH01 (sample SAMEA4026879, study PRJEB14308) | marine metagenome | biome: coastal water; material: water | depth 74 m
ATTTTTTACAGTACTATGAAAAGTGATTGCTTTTTTAATTGGAAATTGTTGCATTGCTTTTAGTAATAAAATTTGTCTAAATATATTCTGAGCGTAAGTATGATATTCTTTAGTTCCTTCTTTCATATCAACTAATAATTTGTTGTTTTTAATATGTTCATATATTTCTTTCTCTCTAACACCAGCAACAACTATTTTATAATCAGAAATGACTTCTTTAGTAATCGCTTCACCAAAATTAAATCTATCAAATACTGGGCCATATAATGATTCATCATCCATTGAAAAAACAATTCGGTTATATTCTTGTGCCTTTTTGACTATCCATGGCCTTAGTAATCTTTCCGTTGCTGTCATAAATAATCTTTTGTTACTTTTGATATGGGTGTCATCTAACCCTAGAGAAAATAATGACGAGTTTTTAGCTCCAGCAGTTCTATGAGCTTCATCAAAAATAGTTAAATCAAAAGAAAACTTTTTTACTTTTTTCATTGCTTCTGTTAATACATCTAAAGATTGATATGTAGAAAAAATTATTTTTTTCCCTTTAATTTCATTAGACAGATAAGAAGAAATGTGGTCCACTGAAGTAGTGACAGGAATATTAAAATCAGAAATTGTAATATCACCACCGTCTACATCCTCAGATACAGACTTATCACTACAAATACACAAATATGAAAAATCAATAATATTCTGTTCTGCCCAGGACTCTAAAGTTTGCTTAATTAAGGCTAAACTAGGGGCTAAAAACAAAACTCTTTGTGTTTTCATCGCTTCAGTGATTCTCAATGCAGTAAATGTTTTTCCTGTTCCACAAGCGGCAATTAACTTCCCCCTATCATTTTTCCTAAATCCTGATAATGTTTTAAAAATCATTCTTTTTTGATAATTATATGGGCTAAAAACCTTTTTTCTAACTGGTTTGGCGTTGACAAAATTAAAAAATTCATTAAAAAATTCGTCGTTTAAAGCATCAAATTCATCAACAAGTAAACTCAAATGTTTTTTATGTTTGACACAAAGTTTTGATAGGGAATAAGAATTGGCTATTGTTAAATGATTGTCTGTTTTTTTAGATTCTACCCAAAATTTAGCTAACTCATCATATTTTGGTTTTTTTCTTTCTGTTCGAAATTTCACTTGATACCCGGTAACTGAACCATCTCTATGGATTATTAGGCCATCAACACCACAGTCTTTCTTTTCTAACTCATACTTCTTTTTATATTTCAGTGGGATATTTTTTTCCATATATACTTCAGAAATTTGATATAATGTTTTCTTTAGTTTAAAATAAATATAGACAAACTGTTCAAATACATCTCCTTTTTGCTTTGTAGTCGGTAAGAATTCTATATTTTTTTCTAGTTCCTTCCAATTACTGATTCTTTTTGTTAGTAAGTTATTTAATTTCATATTCTTTCAAGTACAATTATACTCTCTCTCATTAATTTTTCATAATCATCGTGGAGTTCTTTCATTTGTTGAGAAGAAGCCCTGATCCTTCTTGCTGATATAATCTCTTTTACATTGAATCCTACTTTATTAGCAATTTCAGAGATTAATAAATCTGTTGGTACAAGTACACCTTTATAACCTGAATTTGCTACAACAATGAAACACTTAGATTTAGGAACCATTAGGACATTCAATTTTAGAAGCAAATTCTCCATGTCATCAAAATATCCCCTTATCATATCGGGAATATTTTTGTTCCAAATATTAAAACAGGAGATTATTTCTGCAATTGTGTTGACGGATTTGTTTTGATTTTTAATTGTATGGTCAAACTTTGAATTAACATGAGATCTCATAGCAATTTTTCTATACTTTGAAAAATCAACATAATCCCTAACAAATCCACCCATCCATAATTCTAGTTTATAAACTTCACAATAATCAAAACAATTTGCATATGGTGGTGAAAAGATAGCAATTCCAATTTTTTTATCTTCTATTTTTTTATAGTTATCATTACTTAAGAAAGAACCATTTATAATTTCACTTTCTGGTAATTTTGTTGAATTACTGATATCTTTCAAGAATGAGTTTACTTTTTGTGTATAATACTCATAGATATTTTGAATTATTTTTTTATTACTAACAATTTTGAGTCCATTACCATCTTTAATTCTATTAGATGAATCTTCAATCATTGAAACATAAACTAATTTAAAAAAATTCTTTATCTTCAAATCATCGATTTCTTCAAAGAATCCTTTAATACCCATTAATTTGTCAAAAGTTTCATTTGAGAATGATTTTTCCAATAAAGGTGAATTTGGGATTTCCTTTGATTTTTTTGGTTTGAAGTTATTATTAATCTCATTTATTTTAAGGATATCTGATGTTGTATACTTTGAGCATTTGACTTGAGCAGCCAATGTTGCAACAGGATTAATATCAAAGCCTATGGATTTAAATCCCATGTCTTGGGCCACCACATTTGTTGTTCCCACACCACTGAATGGATCAATGACGTAATGATTTTTATTTGGAGATTCTTCTTGTATAAACTTTTTAACTAACAATGAAGAATAACCTTGCTTATAATTAAACCATCTGTGGATTGGTTCTTCTTTATTAGATTTAAAATTTACAAGAGTAGAATATTCTGGATTTTCAACCAATTTAAATCTGGAATTAAGGGAAGATAATATCTGTAAGTATCGGGGTAATAAGTTTTTGTAACTTACTTCATCCTTAATTATCTTCGATTCACTTTTTCTTACCATGTTTTTCTTCATAAAGTTTTTTTAAATGATTCTTTTTGTACTTTTGATATAATGTGTGGGACCCATTTTTGTTAATTGAATTTGTAAAATCCCTTATTTCAGGGATTGCATCTAAAATCATATTTTTAATTATTTTATTATTGTCTATATCTGCTGAAGTTTCTTGATTAACATGTTTTAAAAATATGGCATCTAAATTTTCAATAAATTTACTTTCTGTTTGAAATATTTCTGTTTTTTTCCCATTATCAATACTCTTCTGAAAAACATAAATAAAATCGCCGTAAGGAGACCCTTCAGATTTTGTATGAGCGGTTTGCTTATAGTTTTTTACACCAGATTGAAAATATAAACCCTCTTTTTTAAAATCAAATCCAGATCTAAATATAGAAATCATTAACGCCAACCAAGCGCTAATATCTTTATTATTGAATGTTAATACCATATATTTCCCTGGTTTAAGAACTTTGAAACATTTTTGAAATACCCTAAAAAGATTATCCTCATATTCTTTCATACCTTTTGAACCCTCAAAGTTCTTTTTTCTGTTAGATATGGCCTCTTTTACAAATTCAATTTTATTTGTTTTATAAATATCTTTATTCCAATAGTACCAAAAATGAGACAATTCTAAATATTGAACATTACTCCCATATGGTGGGTCAGTGATGATAGCATCTACTGAATTTTCGGGGATATTTTTATCTTCAATAGAACCAGGCAAAAGAAGGATGTTTCCTTTGTTAAAATCTTCAAAATGTTTGATATTTTTGATTTTATAATCGTACTGTAAGTTAAATTCTAATGAGTTTTTGATCCTTGAGAAAGCTTTCCTAAAAGAGTCTAGAACATTAACCTCGCAAAATTGACTAGGTATCCAATAAGCATGTTTTGACCAGGTTGTAGGTTTCCCCGACTGCCAATTAATATTTGTAAATGACATGATGTTAGTATCTCTTAAAGAGCTACTGAAGGCTAATCTAAGTATCTCCTTTGTTTTGTTGTCGATATTTAAATTCTTAATAAAATTCAATAAAAGTGTATTTATCAGTAAGTTTCTTTTTGTAAAGAAATCTTGAAAATATATAATCTCCTTTCTTTGAAGTAAATCTTCATGCTGTCTATCCCAATTTAAAGGGATTGTATCTTTATGTAAACTAATCTCATTCTTTTTAATTTCTTTTTCTAAAAATACATTGTGAGCTATGATTTGTTTTTCCTTAATTTTATCAAACAGAACAGATTCATACTTGTTATTTGTTAAAGACTTTAATACTGAAAATAAATATTTATAACCTACACGCTTACAATTCTTAGGTTCAATATAACCATATGTTTTATTTCCTTTACAGTTCTGATTATAACAAGAATATCTACCATTCTGAACTTTATTTTGATTACTAAGTATTGTTATTGTCCCACAATGATTACATTCTACTTTAAATGCTAATTCGTTCCATTCTACCCTGTCTGTGTTTGAATAAAGAAAATTTAAGTAATTAATAACTTTTTCATAGGATTCTTCAAGATTAGAAACATCATCCATTTTTTTAATCATATTTTCTACAATAAAAATAGAAAGCGGATTTATATCTAAACCAATTAATTTTCTTCCTTTTTTTAGACCTTCATATATTGTTACTCCTCCTCCACAAAAAGGGTCCAATATTATATCTGATTTTTGACTATAAAAATCAATTAATTGACTAAATACATTCCAAGGTCTCCTAGCAAAATATCTGTGAATTTTATAAGGTGGTGTGTGTGCTTTAGCCTCTATTGGACAATAACTTTTCATTTAATTTCCTCTTTTTGAAAGATGATTTTCCATCAACTTTTCAAATTGTCTGGATACAACTAACCCTTCTTTTTTACAGAATTGCCGATATTTATCGTAAAGTTCGGAATTTACTTTTAGCGTAATATTTTTTGAATTCATTATTATAATTCACTCTCCAGAATTACAAATATTTGCATTTGTATTTAAAAGTTCTTATTAAAATAGGGTCTCAATGATATCTCTTGGATAAATAGAACAATCTCCATCCAGCTAAAGCAATCAAAACTGCTGAAAATAAGAAATAAATTGTTTCTCCTTTAAAACCATAATAAATAAGTGCTGAAGCTAAACCTAAATATACATAAGCCCAGATTCTATTTTGTTCTTTTGTAGAGCGATGAAACTTCATATCATCAAAAAAAAAAGAACAATTATTTAAAGATTTCTCAATAATTATGTTCATAAATCATAGCTTATTTTTTAGTTACAAAAACATCGTTTTAGAGGTGTTCATTAATCAGTTGATTTTTGAACAACCCCTAATCATATTTTTAAAAGTGATTGAATTCTTTTTCTTTTATTATTATTTTCTACTGCCTTACCAGAATAAACAGAGTTAGATAATCCCATTAACAACCCATGAGCTTCATTTATATTTTTCCTTTTATTTACAACTTTAATGAATGACAACAAAGAATAAATAGGAATTATATTAGTTTTAGCTAATAATTGGCAACTTACTTCCCTCAAACCAACTGAAGCAGACATTGTTATTTCTTTATTATGAATACCAGGATTAGAATAAACATCAGCATGAAATATTAAAGCGTGTGTAATTTCTCCAAGAACTTCTTTCTGTTGTTGAATAGGATTTAAAAAGAAATACAATATAATTTGTCCAAGAACAAATACCGAAACTCCAGCGATTATAGTTAAAAATATCTCCATAATTCTATTTTAAACTCTTTCAGATAAAAACTTATTGGGAAAAAAGAACAAAGCCCTTCTTAACTAGACAAAAAGGAAAAGCGCCCCCGCCGGGATTTGAACCCGAGTCGCTGCCTCGAAAGGGCAGAATGATAGTCCGGGCTACACCACAGGGGCATAACTCTGCTGAACTTACCTTCATTTAAAAAGGTTTCTAGAAGGAACGCAAAAAGCTTATAAAACAAGTTAGCAATATTCTCCATAACAATGACAGAAAGACCAATATTAGGGCTTACAGAGCCTGTGAGAGTATTTGGAAACAACGGACAGAATGAAGAAGTCTTATCGAGGATAGATACAGGAGCTACAGCTTCATCCATCGACCTAAATGTGGCTGCAAAGTTAGAATTAGGGCCAATCACCAGATCAAAAGTAGTTAAATCCGCTTCAGGCATCGGAAAAAGGCCAATCATTATGGCAAAAATTAGCATTCAAGGAGTTGAAATGGAAGAAGAATTCACCCTAGCAGATAGAAGTCACATGACTTACCCATTACTTATAGGACAAAATGTTTTGAAACGGGGAAAATTTATAATCGATCCATTAAGAAAAGTTGAAGAAGAATGAAAGCAGCAATAATTTCACTTGGAAGTACGAGTTCTAAATTGGTAGGAGAAGCCATGGAAAAGTATTTTGATCAAGTAGATATGCTAGATCTAACACAGATGGAAGTTAGGTTAGGAAAAGATGGAGGAGTTTTTTACAATGGTGAAAAATTAGAGGAGTACGATTGTGTTTACCTAAAAGGTTCTTTCAGATTTGCAAATTTACTTAGATCAATTGCAGCATTACTTCAAGGAAAAGTACCTTACATGCCATTGTCAGAAAGTTCATTCACAACCGTACATAACAAATTGCTTACACACCTAGTATTGGAACAAAATAATATTCCAATGCCAAAAACTTACCTTAGCTCTTCAATAGATGAAGCTAAACAATTACTAAAAAGAGTTAATTATCCAATAGTTATGAAGTTCCCAGAAGGTACACAAGGTAAAGGAGTGATGTTTGCAGATTCAATGAGTTCAGCTTCATCAATGCTAGACGCACTAAGCGCACTAAACCAACCATTCATCGTACAAGAGTTCCTTGAAACAGGTGGGGAAGATATTAGAGCGTTTGTTGTCGGAGATAAAGTAGTAGCTTCCATGAAAAGAGTTGCACAAGGTGGAGAGAAAAGAGCTAACGTGCACGCAGGCGGGAAAGCAGAATCAATTTTATTAAGTCACGAAGCAACCAAGATTGCAATCAAAACAGCTAGAGTGTTAGGAGCAGAAGTTTGTGGTGTTGACATATTAGAGTCACATCGTGGTCCTTTAGTTATCGAAGCAAACATTTCACCAGGGTTACAGGGAATTCAATCAGTTTCAACCATCAACATAGCTGAAGAAATTGCTAGATATTTTGCACGTAAAACTGACGAAGCGTTACATGGTAAGAAAAAAGAAGAAGCTAAAGATGTAATGAATGAAATTTCTTTAGATAGTAATGTGAAACAAAAAATAATTACTTCACTAACTTTTAGAGGAGATAGAATTATCTTGCCAGTGATCGCAAACAAAATTGCTAAGCTAAAAGATGATAAAGAGTATGCATTAACACTTTCTAAAGGTAAAATAGAGATTGAAGAGAATTAAATATTTACTTTTTTGATTGCTTCATTTTTACAGGTTTTTCAACTTCTTCTTTATCTTTAACAGTTTTTTTCTTCCTGAAAAAGATTAAGTAGACTATTTCTAGTAAACCAGCTGTGTTTAAGATTAGTAAGAAAAAAAACCACCATTTCTGATTGCTTTTAGCAGAATGCCATAAAGAGAAACCTTTCCAAGCTAAAGACCAAACAATGATTGGAATTAGTAGTAAAGATAGTAAAAGTGGGTTTTGATATATTTGGTATAAACTTAACATAGCTTTAATGGTTTTAAAATTGTTTTTAAAGTTTGTGATGTTGGAGAGGTTAGGTGGTCCAAACTAGGATTTGTCAAATATTACTCCAAAATTTTATAAAAAAAAGCAGCAAAAAATTAGTATGAGTAACATATTCATTGAAGGAAAAAACGATTTGTACCTTTGTGGCAATCAATTAGGAGATTCTAGGTCACTAGCGGTTAGTTCGCCAGCATCTAGAAGAGAAGCTCTTTCTGAAAAAGGTAACGAAAAATGTTACATTAAAACTTGGGTCATAGAAAATAATTGGAGAAAAAATTTAGAATTGCAAGCTGCAGAAGCCCTAGGGAAAGAAGGATCCCACCCAAGAGTTGTTTTGCCAAAAGAAATTGTTCTAGAAGGTATGGAAACACATGTGGTCTACCGAGAAGTCCAAGGAGGAACCCTTAGAGATTATATGTATAGAACAGTAGAAACTCCAGATTTAAGTGAAGTATTATACATTTTAAGAGCAGTCTCAGAAGGTTTGAGATATACACATCTTCAAGGAATTTTACACAGAGACATTAAACCAGATAACATCCTACTTGAAAAAGATGATCAAGCACCATACGGATTTTCGCCAGTGATAATTGATTTTGATTGCTCTGGGAAATTGGGTGATAAACATAATTCTAATGTTGTTAAGGGGGTTGTTATAGGAACACCAGCATATATATCTCCGGAACAAATTATAGGTGGAAAAAATAATATATCTTCAGACCTATATGGATTAGGGTTACTGATTTTTGAAATGATTGAAGGATCTTTGCCGGTTGATGGAGAATCACCACAGGATTATTTACGTGCCCATCAATATCATACCAGAAAAAGAATTAGTCAACCTGAAATTTCTGAAAATGTGAAAAATGTTGTTGGAAAAATGGTTGAAATCAATCCTGATAAAAGGTATCCGAGTTTAGTAGAAATGGTAAGAGCTTTTGAAGGAGCCATATAAAACACAAAGCAACCTTTATAAGGATTAGTTCCTTTATTTGTAGGAGAGATGGTAGATAAAAAGTTAGGGTTTAAAGTAATGCTATTTATTTTGATAAACTCAATCCTAGGTAGTTCCCTATTTTATTTACCAAGCCTGGGAGTAATTAGCTCAGGAGCAGCTTCAATAATAGCCTGGGTAGCATTGTTTATCCTAGCAGGTATAATGATGATGTACGTCGGGGAACTTGTGTCGTTACATCCAACTTCTGGAGGAACGTACGAGTTTTGTAAACGAGCTTACGGACGGTTCGGATCGTTCATTGCAGGATGGAGCATCTGGATAGCAGGTAACTTTGGAATGGCTCTAAACTTAGTGGCGGCAGCACAATATTTTATCCCAGAACAAACCACCGCAGCATTTTATTTGCAAATGATTTTTGTTGTAATGTGGATTGTAGTATTAAATTTCATGGCCTACAGAGGAGTAGATGCAGGTTCAATCATGTTAGTAACCTTTGGAATAATCGCAACCGTCGTAGTATTGTTAATGACAATACCATCATTCATTGATTTCCCAGGATTGTTAACAGGTTCGTTTGGTTCACCATTTAATTTTTCATTGTTGGAACCTTTCTTTAGACACGCAGGATTAGAAATGTGGTCATACATTGGATTATCAATCTTACTAATCAGTGAAGCAGTATTAGGTTTCGAAGTTGTTAGCTACATGGCAAACGAATACGATAAGCCAGAAGAGCTACATAAAGTTTTGTTATGGGGTATTGGAATATGTGGAGTAATAATGAGTGCATACATCTTTAGTTCCCTTGGTACAGTTGATTACGTAAGCTACGTGCAAGATGCTCGACCGTTTGCAGTACAGGCGTTTAACAACATGGGTGCATTAGGAGAGCAAGTAGTTGTCTTTGGAATGTATCTAGTAATAGTTGGAGCTGCAGCAGCTTGGCCAATCACGGGAAGTAGGTTATTGAAAGCAATGGCGAACGATAAATTGTTTATCTCACAATTAGCAGTGTTACATCCAAAACATGGAACACCACACAGAATTGTTTATTTTCAAACAGTCATGGTTGGACTTTTTTCATGGATACTATTTAGAGGATACATGGTTGGATGGAACGATCCATATAGAAGTGTTTACTTAATTTATGTTTTAATAAGTTTCTTTGTACTAGCTATGATCTTGTTATGTGTTCCAATCTTAAGACGGAAGGAAGCAGACCTAATTAGACCGTTCAAAGCTCCATTTGGAACAATTGGACCAATACTGTTTGTCATTGGAATGGTTGGACTGGTGGTAAACTGGGTATGGATAGAAGGAGGAGTTGCCTGGACCTTAATGTCACTAGCTGGTTCGTTCTTAGTGTTAGGAATACCGTTCTACTTCCTGGTTGAAATGTTTTTTGATCCAAACGCTATCGTTAAAGTAAATGAGAAGTTGTCCATGATTACCGTGTTAACTGAAGGAATGTTCTTTCCAATATCAATTCGTAAGAAAGTACTTTCTTTGATTGGAGATGTTAAAGGGAAAGTAATTTTAGAGTTTGGTTGTGCAGGCGGAACGTTAACAAAACATTTAGCTGGACGGGTTACAGAAACTGGTAGAATAATTGCAACAGATTTGTCAATGGGGAAAGTTAAGGTAGCAGATAAGAAAACTAAAGATATCGCACATGTTACAGTACATCATCACCCAGAGTTACATAACTTCAAATTTGACGTTCCACCATTAGATTACATTATCTCAGTAGGTATGCTTTCTTACATGCAAAATCCTCAAGCGATATTACGTAAGTTAGGGTCGCAGACAAAGAAAGGTGGAAAAGTTTTGTTTATTGATTATGATAAATTTTTTTACTTAATACCTAACGCAGCGTGGATTCAGGATAAAGAAGGTATGATTAAAATCTTTGCTAACGCAGGGTTTAAAGTTACCGTAGAAGTTAAGAATGGGTTATTGTGGCAGTATGTTATTGTTAGCGGTGAAAGAGTTTAGATTGTTGGACAATAACATTGAGAGTTCCTCATCAAATTTAGAGAAAGCAAACCATTTTTTACCTAAATCTTTTAATGAAGCCCCGAAATGGTAGGTTTGATGATCAATGATTAAAAACCTGTCATGAGAGGATTTGAATTCTTTAATTTCAATCTTTGGATATTGAGAGTTATATTTTTCCAAATCTAACTTTAATTGTTTTGTAATATTTTTTGTGAGAATAGTTACGTTGACATTTACCTTTCTTTTTGTGAAAAGTGTTAAAACAGTGTCATCAACATAGTTATCTAATAAAATGATTTCTTCTTTGGCAGACCTCACTAAATTGGAAACAAAAGAATAAGCATCAAATATCTGTCCATCAAAGAATATTCCTTTATCGGGTTCGATATCTTTACTTTCAATTGCTTCGAATACTTTCTCAAATTTATAATCATATTCAATTTGTTTTCTTTCTACGGAGTTTAATCTATGAAATATTTGAGCATTTGAGGAAATAAACTTTCTCATAGCTACAAAAGCATGCATAATTTGAACACTTATTTTTACAGCAGTATCACTTTTCAGAACTCCTGAAAGCATAGCCACACCTTGTTCTGTGAAAGCGTAAGGTAATTTAGAAGAATATTTCAATTTTTCAAGGTGGTCACAATTTGTGACCAGTTCAATTTTTTCATAATCAGTTAATTCAAACATAAATTCTTTAGGAAACCTTTCAACATTCCTCTTAACAGCCTGATTAAGTTGTTTTGTTGGAACTTTATATAACTCAGCTAAGTCTCTATCAAGCATAACTTGTTGCCCACGGATAGTGTGAATTTTGTTTTTGACAATTAGAGACATAAATTATTTTTGACTTTAATTATTTAAATACCCTACCCGTGGTTGTCCAGTGGGGTGTGGGGTTAAAGTTTACGAACAAATAGGAACAGAATTAATGTGTCCAGTGGGTTAATTAAAGAGGGTAGTGTTAGTGATGCTGAGTTACTTGCTGTTATTATTTCTTCAGGTAGTAAGGGTGAGAATGTTTATATGTAATTTTACTTTTTTCTACTTTTCTTTGAGCTATGTGCAATTTTCTTTTCATCTTTTTTTACTTTATGTTCAAGCTTTTTGATATCTTCTTCTGGAAGAAGTTCTTCAGGAACAATTTCATTTTTAATCAATACGCTTCTAATGTCTTTATTATTTTTAACATGTTCAGTTGCGATTTTAGGTTCTCCTTGTAAGTTTTTATTTTTCACATTCAAATTAGTCATTTCAGTTGCTAAATTCTTAGCTGCAATCGTTACGGTTGGTAAGAAGTCTGCCAAAGGTCTGGCTTTAGGAATGTTTAATTTCTTTTTCATTTGAAAAGTAGTATTTCCTCCAAATAAAACTTGGTCGCCTTTACTTCTAATCCTAGCAAACCCTAACTCGTCAACTCCCCTTTCATAGATTAACTTAGAAAGTTCTGTTTCAGATTTCGTTAGCTTATTTCTTGCATCTAACCTCTCTTTGAGTTTAATTCTTTCCTCAATCAATTCCTGTTTCCTTGTTTGAATTGCAAAATAGGTTTGAGCAAAAGCAATTTCCTCTTTTCTAGGGTCTCCATTTTGAGCAATAAGGTAACAGGCATACCTTGTGAGCATAATGTCTTCTATATCTCTTGTTGCCCCTTTAGGCAGATCTATCGTTTTGGCGGCTCCGACAAAATGATCTAAAACATTATTATTTGCGTTCTTGCAGGATTCTTTTGCTTTCTCTATAACCCCACTAAACTTTCTCCATTCAACATATCCTAATAGTTTCTGTAAATCTCTAGCAAACCAAAATTCAAGCCCATCTTCCACATATGCATAATCTTCAAAAGTTTTTGTAAGTTTTGTAATAATTGTTTTATCCATATAATTCTCAGAGATTTAGTTATTTAAATACCTTACCCGTACTTGTCCAGTGGGTTGTGGGGTTAAAGTTTAATAACAAATTGGAGTAGATTTAGTGTGTCCAGTGGGTTAATTAAAGATTGAATAAAGTTCAGGACATCCCTTATCCAAATCTTCTTCAAGATAATCATTCCGGGTTGAGTTTGTTGGATAATAACATAGATAATTCCTTATCAAACTTAGAGAAAGCAAACCACCGCTTACCTAAATCTTTTAGTGAAGCTCCAAAATGGTAAGTTTGGTCATCAATGATTAAAAATCTGTCATGAGAAGATTTGAATTCGGTTATATTAAGTTTAGGATATTGAGAATTATATTTTTCTAGATCTAGCTTTAACTGTTTTGTAATTTCTTTTGTGAGGATAGTTACGTTGACATTTACCTTTCGTTTAATAAAAAGTGTTAAAACAGTATCATCAACATAGTTATCTAATAAAATTATTTCTTCTTTGGCAGATCTGACTAAATTGGAGATAAAAGAATAAGCATCAAATATTTGTCCATCAAAGAAGATGCCCATTTTAGGTTTAATATCTTTACTTTCAATGGCTTCGAAAACTTTCTCAAATTTTTCATCATGCTCCAATAGTTTTTGTTCTGTTCTGTCTATTCTTTGAAATAATTGAGCATTTGAAGCAATAAACTTTCTCATGGAAACAAAAGCTCGCATAATTTGAATATTGACTTCAATCGCTTTAGAACTTTTTAATACTCCTGAAAGGGCTGCTACACCTTGTTCAGTGAAAACTAAAGGTTTTTTCCTTAATCCCATTTTAATAGAATTGGATATCACAATTTGTGACTTCCAATTTTCAAACTCTTCGTTGTTCAACTGAAACATAAAATCGTTAGGGAAACGGTTAATGTTTCTTCTTACTGCTTGATTCAGAACTCTTGTTTCTACTTTATAAAGATCTGCTAAATCAGTATCAAGCATAACTTCTAAACCACGGATGGTGTAAATTTTACTTTTAATATCTTCTTGTTTCAAAATATTTAATTCTTTATTCATATTTTCCTCATTTTTTGAAGGTATCGCATTTTGAGATACCATAAAATCAAATTATTTTGGAATTTTGTGTTTTATATACCCTACCCGTACTTGACCAGTGGGTAGTGGTTCTGTTTTTTAATAACAAATAGGAACAGAACTAATGTGTCCAGTGGGTTAATTATATTAAGATTGGAGTGTTAGGTTTACTATGCTAATAAAAAACATGCCTTTCTTTACACAACCTTACTATAGGCTTAGGAAGGAAGGTGTTAATTCTTTATCAGATGCTGAGTTGTTGGCTGTGATTATTTCTTCAGGGAGTAAGGGTGAGAATGCTATAGATACTGCTAATAGGTTATTAAAGAAATATAATTTTAACAAAATGTCTGGATTAGGTTTAACTGAACTTAAGAAAGAATTAGGTAATGAAGTCAAAGCGTTAAGAATTATTTCTTTATTTGAATTAGGTAGACGTTGGAATAAATTAAGTAAAGGAGGTTTTAGTAATACTATTGAATCTGCTCAAGATGTATTTAATTTATTTGTAGACTCTTTGAAAGATAAGAAGAAAGAACATTTCTATGTATTATGTTTAGATACTAAGAATAGAATCATTGAAGCTCCTGTATTGGTTAGTCGGGGTACTTTGAATAGTTCACTTGTGCAGGTTGCTTGCTGTTGATTGTGTGTGGGGTGTGAGGGGAATTAAGGCAAAGTTTCACAAGCTAACCCATCAAAATCTAGATCCAAGTGGTGTACATCATTGCTTATTCCACCGCATCTTTCAAACATTCTTTGAGCTTCTGCTTCCGTCTTGAAATCTGCACAATTATATTTGTTCTCTGAGCAAAGACTTTTTTCCATACTTTTTATCCCATTCTCCATATAACAACCCAAATTATCCATAGTTAATCCCAATTTATTATTTTGACTTGAGAAAAACTCTCTTTTAGTTGGTTCAAACTTACAACCCATTTCTAGCATTAGATCATTATAGTTACCAATATACTTACCATTAATTGGATTATATACTAAGGGGCCTTCATCTCTTGTAACTACAAAAACATAATAATGTTCATCATTTCTGCAAGTATCAGTTACAGCACATCCATACTCATCATAAGTTAGGTCATAACTAAAATATCCAAAAGGATTGATCCCAGATAAAGAGGGCCGTGCTTTAGTGATTTGACCATATTTCATTGCGCTGTTTTTTCTTAAATAATACGCACACTCATATTCACTATAAGAATCTGTTTTAGTAGCATAAGGATTACAACTATTTTCTTTTAGGAAACTATCAACTGTCGCTTTTGTTGGAGTAACTTGAAAAGAAAACCAAGTAAAAATTGAGACTAGTATCATTAAAAATATTGACAATAAAATCAATTTAAAGATTTGCTTATTGTGGGTGGTATTACTCATTTTATTAAATTACTTCCATGTTTTATTTCCCATAAACTGCTATTAAGTCATCAACAATTTCTTTATCAATATTCCTAACAATGTCTGCACATTCATTATCTCCTTTAAGACTAAAACCAACACTATCTCCTGTAGGATACATTATACTATTTGGATCATCAATGTGATCATAACCAAACGTATGTAAGATCTCGTGAATCTCTGTACTTGGTGTTCCACAAGTTCCAACAAAGAACCCAGACATTTTATTTGGGTTGGTTTCACCAAAATCAGCTAAACCAATCATTTCAATTTCCGCTTTCTTTATGGTATTCCCTTCTATTTCAGTAATTAAAGCTAAGCCCCTTGTATAAGCACAAATGTCTTCGTAATAATAAACATAACCCTCATCCCTTCTAATATCAATGGTTTTTTTGTAACAATCCTTAATATAACTACAAGTAAACTCTATGTTAGCATCAGATTCTTCCTCTTGAAATTTTAAGATCCCATAAGTTGATTCTTCAATATCTATGAACCCATCTCTTATTTTACCAGATTCATATCTTCCACAAGACTTTTCATCAATTGAGAAGGTAATTGGCAATTCTCCCCATCTTAAAGTGTCATAATCTTCTTCTGTAATTTCTTCCGTGGTTACATTATAGGAATCAAGTGAAGTTATAGTTAATTTTTCAACCTCAATAGAATCTTCATCTAAACAGATACAATCCCATCCATTTTTTTCTAAGTTATATTCTAAATCAAAAAATTCAGCTGAATCTACATTAATACAATAATCGTTACACATTAAATCCGCTTCTTGAGATGAAACTTCTGGTTCAGGTAGGAATAGTTCTACTTGCGTACAACCAGACAATACGGTGATTGCTATTAAAAGGAGGATTATATATCTCATTTTAATCTTAAATGGTCTGTTTTATAAAAAGAGTAGGGTGAATAATTTCTCAGATCTTAGTTTTTTCACACAGCCTTACTATCGACTTAGGAAGGAAGGTGGTGGTGGGTTATCTGATGCTGAGTTGCTAGCCGTTATTATCTCTTCAGGTAGTAAGGGGGAGAATGCTAGAGATACTCAACCAAATATGAACAATCTAGTTAGAAAGCATTAAAAATAGGCTAGTGCTATAGTATAGAGATGGTTAACCACATAGATTCAATTGAAGAATTTCATTCACTATTAGATTATTATAAGTCTTGTTTAGAGAAAGAAGACACCTTATCGCTTACTTTCAATTACAGATCTGATGGTAAAAAATTTCATTCATATATCTTCAAAAAAGAACCATTCTTCCTAGAAAAAAAAGAACAAGTTACAATCCAAAAAACTCCTAAAATTGAAAAAATTTTCAATGATTATAAACTTCTTCAAAAAAATAGCCCCATTTTCTATGGGTATCCACTATTTATTGATTCTAATGGAAATGTCAGTCCGATTTTCTTTGTTGAACTCCTTTTTGCAGAAAAAGGTGATTCTATTATATTTACTAAAGAATCTGTAACCCCCGAATTTAATCACTATATCTTAACTAAACAAGGATATAGCCTAGAAGAAATTGAAAAAGTTCGTTCAGAAATTGAAGAAGAAAATGATTTTAGCATTAAACTTCAAAAGATAACAGAATTACTTGAATTTGATGATAAAACTATATCTTCTGAACTTGAACAACCCCCATTGATTGTGAAAACCTCTCCTCAATTGGTAAATAAATCAATGTTGTATTTTAGTGCAAAAATGGGGTTTACCAGAGGATTAGTAGATGAATTAGAAAAATTAAAAAAAATACAATTACATCAATTAAAATCAACATCCCTAGGGACTTTATTTGGTAAAAAAGAGCAAGAAACCTCAAAAAACAAAAAAGATCTCCTAGAAGTATTCAATCTAAACGATACACAAGAAAAAGCGATTAAAAATGCTTTTTCAAATAATATTAGTGTCATTACTGGACCACCTGGAACAGGGAAGTCACAAGTAGTCCTTAACATCATCGCCAATGCAGTATGGAATGATAAAACAGTATTATTTGCAAGTAAAAATAATCGGGCTGTAGATGTAGTAAATGAAAAACTTAAGACTATTTTATCTGAAAACCTGATTATAAGAATGGGTTCTAGTAAATATAGGAAAGAGACCAAATTACAAATTTGTAAACTTATTGAAAAGAAAAATTCTCTAAAAATATCCTCTAACTTTGAGGCTAATACAGAAGAAATCAAAAACACTAACAAGGAGATTAACTCTCTTAAAAATATAATTTTAAATCTGTCTAAAATTAATACAGAAATTGAAGAACTACAGAATAAAGCTGATAGTTTAGCAAAAGAGATTCCTGAAAAACTATACAGTCAATGTAAATATGACCCGTTTAAAGCAATTGATAAGTTTGAGTTAGAAAGTGATATCAAAAATAACTTTCAAAACCTAAATATAATTCAAAAATTGATTAGAATGTTCTTCCCAGCTTATTATCAAAGAAAAGATGAAAAACTATTCAGAAAATATTATGATGTAATCAACAGCAAGTTCAAAGAATATTTAGACCAGAATATTAAACTCAATACGGAAGAAATCAAAAAATCACTGGAATGGATTTTACTATTTAAACAAATGGACCTTCTTAGGAAAGAAATAGATACGCTAAAAGAAAACTTATTGAAATCAGATTCCATTTATACCCTACAATCTAAGATCTCTGAATTTCACGAAGAAAGAATAAAACAATCAAGAAATATATTTGAAAACTATTGGTTCAAAAAGTTAAAGAAAACCACACCTAATGATGAAATCCCTCTTTCTAGATATTTTGACGCATCAGAAAAATTGGAAAAATATATTGGAGATTATTCTTTGTGGAAACAATTGGTAGAGGAACAAAAGAAAGAAATTGAGAAAGTGTTATCTTTCCTTCCTATTTGGGTTGTAACTAACCTATCTGTAAAAAATAGCCTTCCCCTAAAAGATAATCTTTTTGATTTATTAATCATCGATGAAGCCTCACAATGTGATATTGCTTCTGCCTTACCTTTATTCTACAGAGCAAAACAAGTTGTAATTATTGGTGATCCTAAACAATTAAAGCATATTTCAATACTTAGAGAATCCGATGATAAGAAAATAGCTTCCGAAAATAAAATCCCTAAATTGTATTTAGATTATGCTTATAGTAAAAATTCCCTTTATGATATTACTGAACAAAAAATCAAGAGTAAGAATAAACTCCCCATTTTACTAAATCAACATTATCGTTCCCATAGGGACATTATTAGTTTTTCTAACGAATATTTTTATGAAGAAAAGTTAAACATAATGACTGATGAAAACAAATTAGCCCTAAACAGTATATATCCTAAAGGTATCAAATGGATTGATGTCCTGGGTAAAACCAGCCAAACTAAAAGTCCATTCAATAAAGAAGAAGCAATAGAGATAATAAAAATTCTCAAAAGTTTTAATAAATCAGAATTAAAAAAGCTTTCTTTTGGTGTTGTAACCTTATTTAGAGCTCAAATGGAATTAATTGTTGATATGATTGAAAGAACTAAAGAATTGAAAGATATGGGGATTACTGTAGGAACAACTCATAGATTTCAAGGTGATGAAAAAGATATAATCATTTTCTCACCAGCAATATCACAAGGTATAAAGCAAACAACACTTAGATGGATCAACACAACCACACAATTATTAAATGTGGCTATCACAAGAGCAAGAAGTGTTCTGATCATTGTAGGTGATAAGGAAAAATGTAATGAAGCGGGTGGGTTTCTTAAAAGTTTAGCAGAACATGCTGAATCTAAAAAACAGGTAGATATTAATTTTGATTCTACCATTGAAGAACAATTCTTCAAACAATTAACTAAAGAGGGGATTAAAGTTATTCCACAATATGAAACCAAAATGAAAGGAGGAAAACCTTATCGTCTTGATTTTGCTTTATTCATAAACGATAATAAATACAATCTTGAAATTGATGGTGAAAAGGCCCATTCTCAAAAAATTGAATCTGACATTTTACGGGACATTCATCTAAGAATTAATGGATGGAAAGTTAGAAGGTTTGAAGCAAGTGAGATTAATAACAATATTAACGGGGTTATTGAAGAGATTAAAAGATTGTGTTAGGGATAGTAAGTAACGTATTTACTAGAATTATTCTGCTTTAATCGTTAAAGGTCCAGTGTATTTTGGTAATAAAATCGCTTGAATTTCAACAGCATTTGTTAAAACTTCATTAGCACCATGTTGTTGACAAAAATTATTATGTTTTAAAAGATAACTACCTACTTTTCTATCTGAAGGTGTAGCTCCATCTTTCATAATAAAAAGGTCAGAGTCAGAATTATAACCAAAAGAAAAAACATCAAAAGGGTTATTCATACTAAACAACGCAGGACCACTACAATCTTTTGATTTATAATGCATTAGTTGGGTTGCAGTCCCCGCCCACGCTTTATTAGTACCATCATGAGTTGGTTTACCTGTAAGAGGATTAAGAAAATATGTTTTATTAATGTTGGTGTCAAAAATGGTTATCATTGTCGGAGAAACTGAATTATAACCAATTCTATCCCTCCAACCAATCAAATATCCAATCTTCTTTCCCTTTGAATCATAAACAGCAAGTGAAGGTCCAGTTTTTCCTGTATCTCCTTTTGGACCTTGAAAACTATCTCCCTTGTCACCCTTATCTCCTTTAAGACCAGTCTTTCCAACAATCCCTTCAATTCCTTGTGGTCCATTTTTACCAACTAAACCTTGTTCACCTTGAAGACCTTGTTGTCCAAGTTTACCTTCAATACCTTTATCTCCTTTAAGTCCAGTTATTCCTTGTTTACCTTGTGGTCCTGTTGGTCCCATTTTTCCTGTTAAACCAATATCTCCTTTCACACCCTGCAAACCAGTTTTACCATTTAATCCATTTTTACCATCATATCCTTTTGGACCAGTTAACCCTGTGTTTCCTTTAGGACCAGCCAATCCAATCATTCCTATTACACCTTGAATACCTTGGCAACCTTGTGGTCCTGTTAATCCAGTTTCTCCCTGAATACCTTGAAGTCCAATATTACCTTTGTCACCTTTAATCCCTTGAATACCTTGCATACCTGTTAGTCCAGTTAATCCAATATAACCCATAATTCCCTGTTCACCTTGTGGACCTACAAGACCCATAGTTCCAGTTACTCCTTGCGGTCCTGGGATTCCTTGATAACCTTGCGGACCTATTTCCCCAAGTGTACCTTGCATACCAGTAGGACCTGTCAATCCAGTATAACCTATCCCTCCTTGAGGTCCTTCTAATCCAGGTATTCCTTGCGGACCTATTGGACCAATCTTTCCTTGGTTACCTTTTTGACCTTTATCACCCTTAGAACCTTTATCTCCTTTATCTGGTGATTCTGTTTCTAATTGTTCAATACGTTGTTCTAACTTTTTTATTTGAGAATCATAATTCGTAGAAGGAGTTGTACATGCAGCTACTGTAGTGAATGCTGTTAATACTATTGCTGCAAGGGTTTGTCTCATAAATGGTTGAAAAGAAAGGTTTCTATTAAAAACTTCGGGTAAATTTATATAATTCCACCACCTATCCCCTTTTATGCACAAATGTTCAAAATGTGGAGAGAAGATTCTAAGGGATGAAAAATTTGCACAAGGTAGGGGAAAGAATGGGGAACCCCTTTATTGTTGTGATAATTGTTATAATAAAAATAAACCGAATCATCCTTCAAAGAACATTAAAAAAATAAAGTCTGAAATTTATAAATTAGAACAAACAAGTGTGGTAGTAATTGTTCTTTGTATTCTTGGTTTTTTTGGATTGTTTATTTTCTTAGTTCCAGGGATATTATTATTTATAGCGGCTGCAGTTATTTATAGTTCAAGACGAAGTAGGGCAGCAACATTAAGTGCACACTTAGAAACATTAACTCAAAACTCTAGAAAAGAAAAAACTTCTGATGAAGACCCAATCAAACATCTAAAGAAAAGGTTTGCTAATGGAAAAATTACTGAAAAAGAATATAAAAACAAGTTAAAAGTTTTAAAAGATAGTTAAAATTAACCACTACCAATTGAATAATCTAAAATAGATTTAATTCCGTTCTTAGTAATCCTCAACCTTCCTTCAACCTCTTCATCGGTTAGATGGAACTGAAAGTAGACAAAGTATTCATGACAAAATAAAACAAATTGTTCTTAACGAGGTCTACAGTTAATATAATCAATAAGGTTTAAATAAAATATGAGGAATTTAATAAAATGGCTTTAAGAGATAGAAATACAATATTAGCAATATTAAAGAACAAAGAAGGAAAAGTTCTAATAGGCTTTTCTGAAAGAGTTAATTCTGGTGATTCCAAAAATGTGGATAGCCATTCTTGGAAATTTCCACAAGGGGGAATTGATAATGGAGAGACCGCTACAGAAGCATTAAAAAGAGAATTGAAAGAGGAATTAAATTTTAGTTTGGATGAAAGTACTGTAATAACTGAACTTAAAGAAACAGTTCCATATTATTTTAAGGATCAAAACGGGATTCCAGAATTTAAAGTAAAATTACATTCATTTTTGATAGATTATGAGGGTGAAGGTAATTTTGAGTTTAATCAAGAAGAATTTTCCGGTTTAAAATGGATATCACCCGAAGAGATATATAATCTAAATTTGAAAATTAGAAAAGATGCTTATATTGTTATCTTAAAAAAACTAAATTTATTGTGATTTTTTTCAAAAGAACTCCCCCGTTGTTTTAGAACTTAAACACAACTTTGCGGACGTAATCTCACCCGATACAAAAAGGTACTTGTTCTTATTGGGTTTGGTTTGAAACTAACTTACGCTAACACCTCTAACTTAATGACAGTTTTACCAACCTAGACCTAATTGCACCAGGTTGACGTTTCAAAATACCAGCAATCATATTGACAGGTGTATTGTCAAGATACAAATCCCTTAGTTGATTGTCATCTTCTTTCCCCCAAGGAGAATAAGCGTGTGGAGATTTCTCTTTAATTTGTCCTGATCTTTTATGATAACCAGTTTTAACATTCTTTTAAGAAACAACATTATTTTCCCTGACATAATCATTAATTACTTCCAAAAACGATTCACCATACTCACCTAACTTATTCTGACCAACACCTTTAATTCTTAAAAATTCTTCATTATTCTTAGGTAAGTGTAAAGCCATCTCTCGCAAAGAAACGTCTCCAAATACAATGTAAGGCGGACAATTTTTTGCAGTTGCTATTTGTCTTCTTAAAACTCGTAGTTTTTCAAATAAACCATTGTCCTGATTTGAGAATGTTTCAACGTTTGTAGCAGGAGTTGGTTCAATTATTCCCATACCATCTGTACAAACATCACACCCGTTACAATTTTGTTCTAAAAATGGTTCACCTAAGTATTCTAAGATGTTTTTTCTTCTACAAGAAGTGGTTTCACAATATGCCATCATTCTATTTAATTTGTTTAATGCAGCAGTTTGATTGTGAATATTTTTAAGAAAGTATTTGTGCAGTCTAATGTCACCTTTGGAATAAAATAAGACACAATCACTTGGAAGGCCATCACGTCCTGCCCTACCTATCTCTTGATAATAACCTTCCATTGATTTTGAGAAAGTATGATGGATAACTAACCGGACATCAGGTTTATCAATACCCATACCAAAAGCTATCGTGGCTACGATAATATTAACTTTATCTTTGATAAATAAATCTTGATTTTTCTTCCTTAAATCACTAGAAAGACCTGCATGGTATGGTAAAGCTCCAAACCCATTCTCTCTCAACTTCTCAGCAACTTTTTCTGTAGATTTACGAGAAAAACAATAAATGATGGTAGATTCACCATCATGTTTTTTAATTAAACTTAAAATTTTGTTAAAAGCTTTCTTTTTCTCAATAACAATGAGATTTAGATTTTCTCGATTAAAACTTGAAATAAATGTTTGTGGGTTTACTAAATTTAATTGTTTTAGAATATCTTCCCTCACTTTTAAAGTAGCGGTTGCAGTTAAAGCTATGAGGGGTGTTTTAGGAAACATCAGTTTTAAGAGTTTTAAATTTCGATAATCTTTACGAAAGTCATGGCCCCATTCAGAAATACAATGAGCTTCATCAATTGCTATTAAACTTATGTTAAGCCTTAATAAAAAGATTTTAAAATCTTCTGCGGATAATCTTTCAGGAGCAACATAAAGAAGTTTAATTTCATTACGTTTAATTCTGTCTTTAATACTTTCAATTTCATTTGCTGAAAGAGTAGAATTGATATATTCTGCTTTAATCCCATTAGCTTTTAGATTATCTACTTGATCTTGCATTAAGGAAATGAGGGGAGAGATGACAACAGTAAGCCCTTCAAATTGAATGGCAGGGATTTGGTAACAAAGGGATTTCCCGCCACCTGTTGGCATTAGAACCAGAGAATCATTTTTTTGAAGAACATGATTGATAATATCTAACTGCATTGGTCTAAATTTATCATAACCAAAGTATCGTTTTAATAGGGATTCCATCTTTATGTAAATTTGAAAGCCTAGTCAAATTTAAACCTATTCCCTTTAGTCAGAAACATGAAAGAATTGGAAATCTTGATGCTTAGAAGCATCAACACCCGCTAAACTGTCTTTCATAAACATAGGACCCTCCTTTTTTAAAATAATGATATAATTTTACAGGAAAGTTTATATTGAAAAAAATAAATTACTATTTCATGACAAAAGAGATCCATACTATCCATTGGAACCAAGTTAAAGATTTATCTAAATTAAACCAGGAGTTAGTGAAAGATTTTGATTTATATGTTTTTTGGCCAGCTCCTTTCAATGCTGATGCCTGCTTTAAATCAGCTGGGTTTGAAGATTTTGAAGATAGCACAGACAAAGGAGATAAAGAATTTGAAATGATTATTTTTAATTTTCTTTCTTCCCTTGATAAAGCTGGAGATTTTAAAATTAGACAGAAAGCATTTGAAAAAACCTATAAAGTGGGTTTATTCAGAAGAAAAAGAATAATGCAAGACACGGAATTATATGAACAACTCGATTGTTCTTTTAATAATGATTCTAGTGATAACCTTATCATTGATTTTGGAGATAAAGCTGTTTTAGTTACGGGAGAAGGTCATGCGTTATTTTGTGTATTAACCAAAGATTCTAAACTAATTGAAAATATCTTGAAAAATATAGGATACGGAAGAAAAACTAAAAAAACTCTTTTAAAATGGGAGAAAATACTTCCTAGAGAATTCTCAAACAAATACCAAAACTCCAAGAATAACAAAAAATAATTTCTTGATTTTAAAACAAACTTACTTCAAAGCCTTCTTAACAGCCATAGAAACAAACTTAGCAGGGTCTTTACCCTTCTTCTTAATCTTCGCAACTAAGTCAGCAGGTACAACTACACCAGCCTCATTAGATCCACCAGCCTCCTCATCGATAACTTCCTTTGTACCAGACTTAATGATAACCTTAACCAACTTACCAAGATACCAAGGAATCACAGCGATACCAGTAATAATCATAACCATGGTGATAGCTCTACCATAAGAAGACAAAGGAGCGATGTCACCATAACCCACGGTAGAAAGTGTTACAACAGCGAAGTATAAAGCGCTCCAAATGCTTTTAATCACGCCAGGATTGATTTTAGATTCCACGGACCAGATTAGTCCGGCGAAGACAAAAATGATTGTAAAGACAATTAAACCAATACGAGCGACAATAAACTGAACGTCAGTTAGTTCACCAAACATGGTGTTCTTACCTTTCAACATTCTCTGGAAACGTAATACCCGTAACAACCTAAATAAACGTAAGATTCTAAATATTCTTAAAAAAGTTAGATTGATGAAGTTTACCAATACAGGCAATATAGCTAGGATATCAATTATGCTGTAAATATTAAAGGCATGTTTAACTTTATGCTCAGCAACCCACATCCGCATGATGTATTCCAAAACGAAGATTGAAACTAAAACCATCTCAAAAGCAAAAAGGTATTTATGAACGGTAGGAGGAATGTTGTGAGTTTCAATCACAAATAAAACTATGGCTAGAAAATTAATGAAAAATAAGAAACCTTCAATTCTTTTCCCATGGGAAGATTGGAAGTTGTCAACATGTAAATGAAGAAAATGTTTTACTTTATTGATAACAGTAGCTTCTACCTTCTCACCAAAAATGATTAGCTTAGCTTCCTCTTTAGCAGCACTAGACATCTTCTTCTTTTTTGCCATTAGGGGAAAGAAAGAAAAATTAGTTTAAAAATGTATTTGTTTAGGTGTATATCTATAACATATTTTCCAAAGTCTTATAGGTTGTTCCAACAAAATATCCAAGTCCAAATAAAGGAACTGATTTTATTGCCCCCGCAGCAAATCCCCTTGCTCGTTCTTTATTGAAATCACTTTTTATTCCATTTTCAATACCTAAATTTTTATCACCTAAAATATTCTTAAAATCATCAGCGTAAAGTTCTGATTGAATAACACCATTTAATAAAGCAGTAACAGGTATAGCTATGTTTAAAGGGGTTTGGAAATAAGCATCGACAAATCCTAATCCTAAAGGAACACCATAACTTAAAATATTAAATGTTTCGTTGTAAAACTCATCGAATTTGCTGATTTTATTTTCCATTTTAATAAAAAGTAAAAAAATAAAATTATTTTTTCTTCTTGCCCAAATTTTGGATGTTCTTTAAATCTTCCAAAATGTCTGAAGCTATGAAACTGTAACCTTTCTTCTTCTTAAGTAAGTTGTCGCCAACCAAACCGTTAATGTAAGCGGCAGCAACTGCACTCTTGAAAAGATCTTGACTCTTAGCTAAGAAACCTACAGCTAAACCAGCTAGAACATCTCCAGTACCAGATTTAGTCATACCAGGGTTACCAGTTCTATTGAAAGCAATTCTGTTCCGACTAATTATAATGTCAGTTGGACCCTTTAACAATAGAATGTTGTTGTTATGTAAGAAGTATCTTAAGTTACCTTGTAAGATGTCTGCTTTCTCTTTAGCATTAGCTTCACGTAATTTTGGTAGTAAGAAATCTTTACCAGAATTTACTAACATCATTTCTAACTCAGTTTCGTGAGGTGTAATGATAGAGTTTTGGAAATCTTTGAAAGTCATACCCTTCAAAGAATCAGCATCAATAACTTTTAGGCCAGCCCATTTCTTAATGAAATGTTGACTAAATTTGTCAGCGTTCCGTGTAATTCCGCAACCTAATAAAACTGCGTCAAAACGGTCTGCATATTTCACCATTTCCTTAGCATTCTTAACAGTGAAAACATTTGGACCTTTGATCTTCTGAGTTATTAACTCAGGTGCATAAGCATTTACTGCCCAAGCAACTTTGTCAGATGTAGCAATAGTAGCCATATCACAACTTGCTCTTAGTGCACCAAGACCAGCTAAAGCAATAGCGCCAGTGTATTCTTCAGAGCCTCCAATTAGTAAGGCGTGGCCATTTTGACCTTTACGAGAGTTTTTCTTTCTCTCCATTAATTTTTTTACCTGATTTAAGTTCATTTTTATCTATTCTCCTTTTTATAAATGGGGGACTTTTTTTAACACGCCTTTATATAGAACCAACCTTTTTCTGTAGTTACTGAAGGGTAGTACTATATAAGCTTATCGGTTGGCTTTATAAACCTAAAAGAAGTATTTTTAAAGTAGGCTTATTTATCCAGTGCGATGGGCCTGTAGCTCAGTCTGGTTCAGAGCGCCAGTCTTATATGGCTACGTTCTATTCATGGCTTGAGAGAGCTGGAGCTCGGGGGTTCAAAAGTAATCTCTGAAAGTCCCTCCAGGCCCATTACCTTTTTTTCAAATTTTATTTTATTACTATAACCAATTAATTTTAACCATCTGCCCACACGTTTAAACCCACTGATAGTAATAGTGTGCCCAATGTAAGTTTTTCCAGCTTTGTTATGAAAACTTTTTATATCTAAACTAATGGAAGACTTGATACCTAACTTTTCAAATAATTTTTCTAAATCTATTATTAATTGCCTACTTGCAAATTTTCCCCTTAGTACAGGATATAGTGTCCCACCATATTTTTTTACAATAATCAATGAAAAATCAGTATCAATTAACCCTCTCAAGAATCCTGCAATAATTTCTAGTTGATTACTATTTAATATCACTGGAAGTACACCAATATCTCGCTTGCTTCCAACTGGAAAACCAATAACTTGGGTATAAAACATTGCAACAGCATAAGAATAGATCCTTAACCTTAATTCATTTCCTTTTTCTCTTAATGCCCCACCTTTAATGTTGTATAATTCTTTTTTTAATGACGCAATATGAAGCATATGATCCTTCTCGGCAATATGACCAGAATATATGAACTCAAGAGTTTTAAAGCTTCCCGCCCTATAAAGTGAACCATCCCCAAAATGAATGCCAAGGTCTTCAGCTAATTTGGGAGTCAAATAGGTGGGGATGATTATACCTTTTTCCTTGTCACGCCTACTGTAAACTATTTTGGATAGATCAAATTTTTTCATTTTCACTAAGAATTAAATGGAAAAAATTGTTTTAAATACCTTACCCGTAGTTGACCAGTGGGTAGTGGCAACCTATTTAGCTTTAAAATTAGTGTCCAGTGATAAGTTACTTGAATTCAAATTCTACAAACAAAGGTAAATGATCCGAGAAATGAAAGTTTAACACAGAGAATTTCTTAACTTTTAATTGAGGAGAAGTTAAGATGTAATCTAACCTCTTTGAAGGATGCCATGCTGGCTCAGTCAAAGGTAAAGAATTTTTGTCAAGATCAATCTTATCTTTCAAATGAGTTTTTTTCTGTAAATCTTTAACCTCAGATTCACCATTAAAAGTGTTGAAGTCGCCCATTAAGATCACAGGGTTTTTGATTTTGTTGATAATCTTAGTAAGTTCAACAATTTGTTTAGCTCTGGTCCTAGGACCTAATGCTAAATGCGCTAGTAGTAATGTAACTGGTTTTGGACAGTTAACAGTAGCTTCAATGATCATTCGCTTAGTACCTTCATGGAAAACGTGATACTTAATATTTCTTAATTTATATTTAGAAACAATTGCATTTGCCTGCTTGTTAAAGATGGGAGCATAATGAAAAAGCTTTAACCAACCCGTGAAAGGATATTTTATTTTTTCAACAAAGCTAGACATACCTAACTCTTTCTCAAAATATTTCACCTCATCTCTACCTCTACTACGGAAAGAACCAGTATCCACTTCAACTAAAGCTAAAATGTCTGGTTTTAATCTTTTTAATGATTTAATAATTTTTTGATCTAAATTTTTTGGAGGAAAAAAAGCTTTCCAGAATTTTAAGTACTGCCACCAGATACCTTCCATACCTTCACAGTACTCAATATTGTAGCAGATTAGTTTAACCATGAATGAATAAACCTTTTATAGTTTATAATATTACTGATTATATGAATTTAGAAAAAGAAGTAAAAGATATTAAAGATAGAAACAAACGAGTAGAGTTAGACAAGGAATGGGAAGTTAGTTTTACACGTAGAATTTCTATCGCAGTTCTAACTTATTTAGTAGTAGTAATATTTTTTTACTCAGCAAATTTACCAAAACCTTGGATTAACTCAATAGTCCCAACTGCAGGTTTTGTTTTATCAACATTAAGTTTACCTTGGATTAAGAAAATGTGGATAAGAAAAAATTAATTATTTGTAAAGTGGAGTTTTACAAGCTTTTGCTTGATAACATTCCTTTAAAATTGTTCTACAACCATCGCTAGTCAATGAGTTTTTTCCAATTAATGTTTCAATACCAGCTCGTTTTCCAAGAGGAAACTGACTCACCAAAGTGGCACAATAATCTGGCTCAGGAGCCTTATTACAGCTAATCGCAGTATAAACACCAATAAATGTAGCTGTAGCTCCAGCAATTAGACGATTTGAAGTTAATTCTTTTAGTAATCCCATAATCCGTAAAATTGACAAGAAGTATATAAATGTTTTGGAATAGTTACTACTGGAGAGTTACTTCCAAATCTTATAACCGCAGACTCAGCGAGGATTTGGGATTTATTTCAGAATCCCATAACCAATCAATCTAAACCGATCACCCATTCTTCTAGAGATAGTAATCCTAGCACCAGGCTTAGCACAAATTGGTTTCTTTAACATACAAGTAGTATTCTTTTTAGAAGGGTCAACAACAATTCCAACAGTTGAACAAGAGTTAACGTTAAGCAATAACATTTCTTTCCTTGCTAAAGGTTTTACTTCAGATTCTTCCTTAGTACCAACGACACGTTCTAACAAATTAGTTTCAATTGTAATTTGGTAATGAACAGGAGGTAATTTTCCAGGACGGCCAACCAGGGAACCAGTTAAGGAATCAGACTTAACAATAGTAGGATCTAAAGAAGTTCCCAAAGCCATACTTCCACCAGGACCAATTTCGTTAACTGGAGCGCCACCAGAAAATATTTTAGTAATTTTAGTAGTAATAGGTTTCCAAACATATTTGTTTTTCTCCATTACAGGATAACCTGGAGAGATTTCAATTTCCTCGCCAACCTTGAAAATACCTTGCTTAACAGTTCCACCTAAAACACCGCCAATAATATCTTTTGGAGAGATTCCTGGTTTGTTAATGTCAAAAGATCTTGCAACAAGCATTTGTTGTTCACTTTTTGGATCACGTTTAGGAGTTGGTAACTCTTTTTGAATTGCTTCAAGTAACATGTCAACGTTCACATTAGCACGAGCAGTAATTGGAATGATAGGTGCATCCTTGAAAGGAGTTGTGGAAAGGAATTTTTTGATTTGTTTATAATTTTTAATTGCTTCCTCTTGTGACACTAAATCAATTTTGTTTTGCACAACAACAATGTTTTTGATCCCAGAGATTTCTAAAGCCACAATATGCTCTTTAGTTTGAGGTTGAGGACATTTCTCATTTGCAGCCACCATAAGTAAAGCTGCGTCAACTATCGCAGCACCAGAAAGCATAGTAGCCATTAAAGACTCGTGGCCAGGAGAGTCAACTAAAGAGATTTTTCTTTGTAAAGTGGTTTCACCATTACATTTGATACATTTTTCCTTAGTAGTTAAGAAATCACATTTATCGCATTTGTAAATTGAGAAGTCTGCGTAACCTAAACGAATAGTAATACCTCGTTTAAGTTCCTCAGAATGAGTGTCAGTCCATTTTCCAGAAAGTCTCTGGGTTAAAGTAGTTTTACCGTGATCTACATGACCAACTAATGCTAGATTAAATTCCGGCTGAATTACAGCGGATTTGGTAGTAGATTTCTTTTTAGCAGGCATTAATCGGTATAACTGGAGCCTATTTATAAAGGTTTAGGGTGAGGAAAAAGAAATTATTTCTTCTTCCTTGCTTTTCCCTTCTTTGCTGGTTTACTAGCAGGTTTCTTAACCACAGCTTTAACTGCACGCTTAACTCTTCGTGTTAAAACATTCTTAACCACTTTAAGTTCACTTTTACTTGCAAGCTTTGATTTAACAATAGCGTTCTCTAAATGAAACCCTACTTTTTTCAAAACTTCATCGCCAGCTTTCTTAGAACTTCGCATAAGCTCTTTAGCAAAACGAATACTTTCTTCCTCACTTAAGTCAAGGTCTTTCTTTAAAGTGCTAGCTACCTTCTTAGCTTCAGCTAAACTAAGTAACCCCAAACCAAAACCTGTCTTTAATACTTTCTTTGCTGTTTCTTTCATTATATTTCCCTCCTTCTATGATAAAATGTATACAACCCTACAATGATTGTGATAACAAGAATAATTGTACTTAATCTAAACCCAAAAAAGTCGGTTTTTCCTTCAGCGTAAAAGAAAAAAAGCGTAGCTACAGATAAAATAGTAAGAATGAACCCAGTATTTTTTTTATCTGAAAGAATTTTAATCTCTTTTTGTAAAGATTCAATTTCTGTAGTATGTTCATGAGGAGGAGCTTCCAACCGCTCAATAATTTTTATAACATGGTCAGGCAATTCCATTAGTAAATCTTTTTGAGTCATAATAGTTTTTTTTGCCTTAGAGATTAGTTTGCCAGGAGAAAAATTCATTTTAAGATATTTGTCGGCGAAAGATGAAAAACCGTCCGCAACCTTGAACTCAGGATCTAACTTTAAACCTAGACCCTCTGCTTGGTAAACTGCTTTAGCCATCAAAATGTGGCTCGGGTCAAAAATCACGCCATTCTTTGCACCTAAAGAAATGATTTCATACAAAGCTTTTCCAATGCTACGCTTACCAATAGGATTATAGTAAACGTCCTGAAGAATTTGTAAAGTTTCTTTCCTAAATTGAGCGATATCGTCACTCTTAATTTCTCTAGCCAAAGAAAGGATGATCTTTAAACTTTTCTCAGGATCTTTATCAGGTAAAGATAAGATAAACTGCATGACTCTTTTTCGGTCAGAAGGAGTAAGCTCCCCCATGATTCCAAAGTCTAAGTAAACTAATTGCCCATTTTTTTGCACAAAAAGGTTAGCAGGGTGAGGGTCAGCATGAAACAAACCATGTAAAAGAGCTTGCTCCAGAATGGAAAAGAAATAAACTTGAGATAACTTTTTTCTACTAACTTTAAGTTTCTTTAAAGCTTCAAGGTCATCAAGCTTAACACCCTTAATAAGTTCCATGGTTAAAACTCTTTTTGAAGAATAATCAAGATAAATTTTAGGAATCTTGACGTTAGGATTATCTTTCATTTCATCTTTTAAAATTAAAGCATTGTGAGCTTCAATTTGGAAATTTAATTCTCGCCTAGTCCAAAGAGCGAATTCTTTAACAACTTCAGTTGGTTGGAAAGGGACAGTTTCAGGGAAATGTTTTTCCAAAGATTTAGCAATGAAAAATAATATGTCTAAATCTGCATCAATAATTTCTTTAATGTCAGGTCTTAAAATTTTTACAGCAACTTTCTCCCCAGATTTTAAAGTGGCAAGATGAACTTGAGCCATAGACGCGGAAGCGAAAGGTTTCTTTTCAAAAGTTTTGAAAATTTTATTAATATCTTTCTTGAAGTCTTCTTCAATGATTTTCTTAGCTTGAGAATAAGGAAAAGAAGGAACATGGTCTTGAAGTTTAGTAAATTCTTCAGAAAATTCTTTTGGTACCAAATCAGGCCTTAGGGAAAGAAGTTGCCCAAACTTAACAAATGTAGGACCAAGACGCTCAAAAGCTTGACGCAAATAAAGAGCTAACTGTTGGTTATTTTTTTTTGATAGTGCTAACTTTAGTTTGTGTTTCCAAGGTAAAGAAGAATGTAATTTGGATTTTATAACATAATAACCAAGACCTTCATCAACAAGAATGGAGAGGATTCTACGAAAACGTTTAACATCTTTAACATCTCTAGCCAAGTTTAGCATTACTAAGTCCCTTTTTTAGTTAGAAATAAAGAAAAGAAGGTATATAAGAGTTACTGTTGTTTTCTCTTAAGTCGACTCATGTAACCAGCCATGATGTTTCTGAATTTTTTACTCTTAATTTCAGCATTTTTATCCATAGCTTTTTTGTTTTGATCAAAGTCTATAGAAAACTCTTCCCCTCTTAACTTTAAAAGTTCTTGAGTTTTCCGCTTAATTAAAGTGGTTTTGATTCTTCCCATATAACATTGGGTTACGAGGTGGTTTATAAATGTTGTGGGAATTCTATGAAGATTATTTCCCAGTATACATAAAGGTAATATTTATATATTAAAATACCTTTCACTAAGAAATGGTAATTTTGTTTGATCAGTTTAACCTCCCAGAGGACATCTATAAAATAATTTTTGCTACAGAACAGCAAGAGATAGTAGCTAGAATGTTAATCAAGTATATGTGGGAGCAAGGCGGAGAAATTGGAAAAACTGAGATGTCACTTTTTGCAACAGCATTACACGACGGTAAAGCAATTGTGAAAGAAGGCGGGAAAGGGCCAATGGATAGAGAACAAAGGATTTCTTATAACAAAAGACAATTTTATGATAGAATTTTAACACCAATGAGAGGAATGGGATTAGTCGAATATGATTTGTATAAGAAAACTTATCGTGTTTCTGACAGATTTAACAAGCTAATGATCAAAGTAGGATTGACCTGGTTAAGAGAATTTGATAAGAAAGGGAAAAGAGTCACTACTTTTTAGTGATTAAAAACGAAAAGTTTAAATAGTTCTAAGTTTGTGGAAATAGTACAATGTCAGAAGCAATAGGAAGAGGAACACGAAGATTAGTTGAAAGCGACAGCTTTCTTGGAAAAGCTGCAAAAACCACAGGAGTCTGGGGAGCAGTTAAACTAGCAGGGATGGCTGGTTCAATGTATTCAAGCAATCCAGAAATTACAGAAATTGCTGATATCCTTGCACCAATTGCAGGAGTAACATATTCAGAATTACGAGCTGGAAGAGGCGGAGATAAAACCGCATTAAGATTTTTAGCAGCAGGATTATTAGGATATGATTTAGCAGATCAACTCATGGGCTATTCAGGAAATATTGGTGCAGTAGACTCAGTAAGAGATGGCCTAAAATTTGGAGCAGGATATGTAAAACAAGCAGTATCAGCACTAGATACACCAGAAAAAGCAACAGGAGCACTTGGTGGAATTGGCTCATTAATCCATAGTATGGTTAGAGGCTATAGAGATGGCCCACAACGAAGATAATAAATTATTTTATTTTTAACTTTTTTTAATAGTGATAAAAATGATTAAAATTAATTTGCGGCATTCAAACCCGACAATGGCACGAGAAAATAATCGAGGAAACTTAGAAAGATTAGTTAGCTTAGGATCTACAGCAGGTAGAGCTACTGCAAATGCCACACGTACGGTTGCGAGTGGAGCTGTTAGATATGGAGTTCCAGCAGCAAGAGTAGTAGGTAGAGGAGTTGTATCTGGAGCCAGAGGAGTAGCAACAGCGGCACGTTCTAGAGGAGATTATATGCGTATTCAAAGAGAAAGAGATGCAAGAATCGCAGATCCAGATGATAATGAAGCAGACTTGCCAGTTTATTTAGCAGATGGAAATGCTATACAGCGACCAATTGGAAGATTTTTACACACATATCATGAAAGTAGAGGATTAACAGAAAGAGCAATAGAGGCAGCAGTAGGTTATGGACTTTTAGGAGTAGCAGGTAATTTAGGCGCTTTATGGACAGGAGAACCAGCAGTTAATACAGTTACAGATATGGTGGCACCACTTTTAGCATATATTCATGTTGCAAGAGAACCGGGAAATGAAAGAGATCGATTAAAACAATTAGGACTATATGCACTAGCAGCATTAGCTGGACGAGAAATGGGAATAGAACTTATCGAACATTCGGGAGTAAGCGACGGATTTCAAGGAGCTAAACTTGCATTAGAACAAGGAGCGAACTATTTGGGAACAACACCAGGATGGATTGGAGCTAGCGCAGGTTTAGTTGCAAAAGGAAATCGAAAAATTAGAGCAGCAGCAGGATGGACATATAGGCATACCCTTGGCAGAAATAATACAAATCAACCTGGAAGAGAGAGATAATTCTAAATTTTTAATTCTTATCAGAATAATTTTACACATAAAAAAATTCTAAAAAGAATAAAAAAAATTAAAAAGTTTGTTCATCCACAGAATGTATTACTGGAGGAACATCCACTTCCGGAGAAGAAGAACTAGAAACTTCTTGCTTTAATAATTCCGCCTTATCAGTTTTCTCCCAAGTGAAATCAGGATCTTCACGACCAAAATGACCATACGCAGCAGTCTTCCGATAAATTGGACGTTTTAACTGAAGTTGCTCAATCATAGCCCTTGGCTTAAAGTCGAAATGCTTTTTCACTAACCCAATAATTTTTGAATTAGAAATTTTCCCAGTACCAAAAGTGTCAACATGAATTGAAACAGGTTCAGCAACACCAATAGCGTAAGCAACCTGGACTTCACACTTATCAGCTAAACCAGCAGCGACAATGTTTTTAGCCACGTAACGACCATAGTAAGCACCAGACCGGTCAACTTTACTTGGATCTTTACCAGAGAAACAACCGCCACCGTGACGACCATGACCACCATAAGTGTCAACAATAATTTTTCTACCAGTTAAACCAGCGTCACCAACAGGACCGCCAATCACAAATTTACCAGTAGGATTAACAAAGTATTTAGTGTTTTCATCAATATAATCTTGACAGATTGGCTTAATTATTCTTTCAACCATATCACGACGAATAGTTTCCAAAGAAACGTCAGGGTGATGTTGAGTGGAAATAACAACAGTATCAACACGCTTGATTTTACCGTTTTCATATTCAACAGTAACTTGAGATTTTGAATCAGGTCGCAGATACCATAACTCGCCACGCTTCCTTACAGAAGCTAACCGTTGCATTAACTTGTGAGATAAACTGATGGACAAAGGCATAAGCTCAGGAGTTTCATTACAAGCGTAACCAAACATTAAACCTTGATCGCCAGCTCCCTGCTCAACATGTAAACCAGAACCCTCATCAACACCCTGAGAGATATCAGGAGATTGTTCAGAAATTGCTGCAAGAACACCGCAAGTTGAACCTTCAAAACCAAATTCAGGTTTATCATAACCAATTTCAAGAATAGTATCACGAACAATTTTCTGGACGTCAACATAAGTTTTTGTACGTACTTCCCCACCAACTACCACAAAGCCAGTTTTTGTGAAACATTCCACCGCCACACGACTCTCAGGATCATCTTTAAGCATTGCATCTAATATAGCGTCACTGATCTGGTCACAGATTTTATCTGGGTGTCCTTCAGACACACTTTCACTCGTAAAAAAATAGTTTTCTGTCATTTTTGTTTTACCTCAAATTTTTGATTGTCACTATTATAGAACACGTTTGGACCTCCAGTCCTTCTATTAAACGCGTTAGCATGAGCCAAATAAGTTAGACTAGTTCTGGTTCCAATGTCAGAACAATCAGGAGAATCGCCTAAAGCTTCATTTAAAGTATTAGCAACATACGAAGCATCTGGCAAAGGAAAATGTTGGATTGCTACCCTCACCTGATTAATAAGTCCCAATTCTTGCATTGTGGTTTCAGTCGGATTCAAACCGAGATAACTAACACCGTTATCTGGCATTTTTAGCCCCTCCAATCTCCAAATACCCAGTTAGGAGTGGAGTGTACCCATGAGATCCTTCAACAGAGTGATTCAAAGGAATACGCATAATTCTCGAACCACGGTCAACTTTATCGTTAAACCCAGTTTCAGCGAGTTCAGTTACCCTCTTTTGAAGACTAAGAGTATTTTGACCTAGTTCTAAGGCGATTCGGCAAGCATAAACTACAGGCCCAACATGAACACCGGGCGAAGACCCATCATACTTAGAAAGAGCATCTTCAACATTTAGAAGAAGGTTGTTAGCTGCATCAGTACGAGAAAGATTATTTGCACGACGCATGTCATTGAGGTCATAGCTAAGAGCCAAATTGGTTAATTCATTAATTGTGGTCATTTTAATAGTTAGATTAAGCCTTTACTTAAACAATCCTGACAAGAATATTCCAATAGGAATATTTTGATGGAAAGATTTATTAATGTTTAAGCTAAATTATAGCAGAATGACACTCAGAGATTTAAAAGAGATTAGAATCCTTAGGAAAAAATATAACCTTAATCAGAAAGAATTAGCTAATTCTGCAGGAGTTTCTCAAAGCCTAATTGCAAAAATTGAAGCAGGGAAAGTAGATCCAACCTACACTAAAGCAAAAAAGATATTTGACTCACTAGAGACATTAAGGCAAAGAGAAGAATTGAAAGCCGAAGAGATTATGAGTAAACAGATCAAGTTTGTACAAGTAAGTGACCCATTAAAAGAAGTTGTAAGAGTGATGAAAGAAACAGGGATCTCACAAGTGCCAGTTACTTCAAGAGGAAAAGTTTGCGGAATAATAACGGAGAGCATTATTCTTAAGAAAGTTTTATCGCAACCAGAGAGTGCGAAGGTAGTGAAAGTGGGAGACATTATGGATGAAGCACCACCAATAGTCTCACCAAAAACAGGATTTAGAGTGTTATCAGAATTACTTAAAGATTACTCAATCCTTTTGGTAGCAGAAAAAGGAGAGATTAGAGGAGTAATTAGTAAAGCAGATTTGTTAGAAAGAATATAATTAAAATTTACTCAGCTTGGAATGCAAGAATGTCTTCAGTACTTAACTTCTTACCTTTCTTCATTTTTTCTTTAACTTCATCAGTACGTTGTTTGATTTTCTGTTTGAAGGAACGAGTATCTTGATCTTTAAATTCTTCAGAAATACCATCAACTTCCTTAGAGAGGGTTTCAAGAGTGGTCTTTAACTCTTCATACTTTTTCTTTAACCCAACATAAGTTTCTGTAACTGGTTTTTCTTCAGCACGGAAAGCCTTTACTTCTTCAAAGATGACATTCATTTGCTCATGTTTTTCTTGAGACTGTTTAGCGATATCTTGAACATTTTTGTGAGAATCTTGAGCTTTACGACGAACTTCAGCAAAATTAGCGCCTGCATTCTTCAATTCTTTATTTTTGTCCTCAACAACTTTTAACTTTTTAAGTTTATTTTTTAATTCCTTAACTTTTTTACGAATACCTTTCTCTTTATCAAAAGAGATAGCTTCAGTTTCCAACTTAATTTCAAGTTGATCAATTTCAGATCGCATTTTAGAAGGACTATCTTGCTTATCAAACCTATTTTGGCGACTATAGGTAACAGGAGCTACATATTTCTGAGTTGAAGAAGTTTCCTTAACAGATTTGTTAAGTTCAGAACGTTCACCTTTAAGACTTTTAACTTGTTTAGTAAGAACGTCACGTTCAGATTTAAGAGTTTTTATCCTAGTAGAACGGTCTTTGATTTTATCACGAATAGAGCGAATCTGACGATAGGTCGCCTCTTTCTCAGTATTAAGACTTTTTAATTGAGAACGAAGTGTGGTAACCTCTTTTTTCTTACGAGTAAACTCTTCCTGTGTTATTTTTGTTTCTGTCATCAGTCATCCCATACTGTTTTTAAACAGTAAAATAAAAAAATAAGAAAAAAAGTTTATCCAAATAAAGCGCCTAAACCAGCTGCTGCTGATTCTTCAGCTTTTTTATCGTCTTTCTTTTCTTCTTTCTCTTCTTTTGCTTCTTCACTAGCAGCTGCAGGTGCAGCGGCAGCAACAGGAGCGGAAACAGCAGCTTTAGCGATTGCTTCTTCGATGTTTACTCCATCAAGTGCAGCAACTAATGCTTTAACTCTTGCTTCATCAACTGTAACGCCAGAAGCAGTTAAAACTGCTTTAACAGCATCTTCAGTGATATCTTTTCCTGCTTTGAAAAGCAACATTGCGGTATAAATGTATTCCATTTTTGGTTCCTCCGATTCTTAGGGGGCTCGAAATTTTTTTAAATTTCGTTTGCCTCCGTGATTTATTATAATTTTGCCTCTGTTTTAACAGATTGAGCTTGACGTTCTGCTTTTGCTAAAATGTCTCCTCGAGTTTCTTCTGTCATGATATTCATCTCAACACCAACTGCTTTTGCATCTCTGAACGCTTTCTGTAATAAGAGTTCAGTGGTATCAGCGGTTGGATATGCTGCTTCGATAGCTAAATTCATAGCCCAGGTTGCAGCTTGGGTGATGTTAGCGGAATACTCTGCCTCATCAATGTGAAGTTGTTTCGCAGTAAACACAATTCCTGCTTCCCATACTGCAACTAAATTTAACCCAATTTGCATTGGTTTAATGTCTAGTCGCTTTAGCGTTTCTGCTAACTTAGAGGAAACAATGTCGCCTTCCTTAGCAACAATAGTGTCACTAATTATTGCAAGTTTACCGTTCTCAACTTTAGTCTTAATTCCTACTGAAGCTAGTTCCGAAATGATCGGACCTGGTGCAAAGTTGGTAGCTCCAGCTTTAACTTCCACGTCTTTAGTAAGAGTTTGGCCGGCTTTTGCAGGTGCTTCAGATTTGTTTCTGTTAAGAGTCGAATTAAGTGTAAAAGGGTTATCTTTTGTGAAAATTAATGCAGGCATACCAGTTAGTTTTTCCCGTAAAGCGTCAATGCCTTCAAGACCTGATTCTTTTAAAGCTAGATCTATTAATTTTTTTCTGGCCATCAAAATTTGAACATTTTTATTCCTAAGCATAGCACGCATGTCTTGCAACTGCTGAGCAGGAAGGTTTTCCATGTTAACTAAACCAACAATAGAATATTCTTTCATCTTTGCGATTAAATTTTGTACAAGTTGTTTTTTTGCTTCGGATACCATCTTAGATTTTCACCGGTTTTCCCATAGTAAGTTTTAACTGAACACTTTTGATGTTCTGAACTTCATTAGGTAATTGTTTTAGAGTAGTGTTGTAAACAGTTAAAATATTATCAATAACTTCTTCTTCAGCTTGATTTTCTTTACCAACAATGCATTGTAAGTTAGTTGCCTTCTTTGCTTGTAAACGAACAGAAAGTTTTAGTTTATTCACTAAAGATTCAACGTTAGCATTAGGAGGAATTACACTACCTAACTTCGGGTTTGGCATTTTACCTTTGATCCCTAATACCTTACCAAATGATTTCGCTACTAATGGCATAAGTTTAGCTTGTGCAATAAAGTAATCATAAGAATCTGCAAGTTTTTTTAGTGATTTAACATCATTATATTTCTCAAAATCAGCTTCAGTGATAGTTAAATCGCAGAATTGGTCTGCTTGTTCTTTTAATGCAGAACCTACAAAAGCAGCCACCTTCACTTCTCTTCCCTTAGGATGTTGTAGAGTTACGAAGAAGTCAAGAGGATTAGATTTAACAACTATATTTTTTAAGTTAATAATTAGATCGTAAGATTGAGTGAATTTACGCTTTGGTTGCGCCTTAAGTTGTTCTAAAGATTTTTTTATTTCGTTTTTATCCATAATATGCCTCCTACCACTGGTAGTTCAAACGGTTTATCTTGTGGGATGCTAGTTGTTTATAAAGATTGTGGTTAATTTATTCTTCCTTGGGAGGGTTCTTTAAATCTTTAACAGTCTTTTCAAAAGCTTCAACCTGTTTCTCACTCAAGTTACCAAACCGGATGTATGCATTCTTAATGTTTCTTAAGAAAGAGTTTTGTTCATAGAATTCTTTAGGAATATCAAAAAACTTTTTCATTTTAGGATCTTCAATAGGTTGATCAATCTGCTTCATATGACATTCAACACAGATAGGAAATTGCTTACTAGAAAACATAATAACCATATTCTCCTTACATAAAGCACATCTCTGTTTGAATTTAGGTTTTGCCATGATTAAAGGTTAATCTTATGGTTTATAAGGGTTTGGGAGATAGATTTTTAAATTAAACTTTTGAGTTGATAAAAATATGACTAATAAGAGCATAGATTCAATTGCAAAGGATTGCATTATTATGAGAGGGTTATTTCAAATAAGAACGCCAAAAGGAATTTATTGTTCAGTAAGTAAGTTGGTAGCAAGTTGCCTATATATGACTGGGGAAGAATTTAAATTAAGCACAGGCGTTTCTATAAGTTGTTGTTCTTATAATAAACAAGTTAAAAATTAGGGTTCATAAGGTAATGCCTTGGGAGGGATTACCGCTGGTCCTGTAGGAGGTGGAGGGATTGCAGCTAGTATCGCTTCTTGGATTAAGTTTTGTTTAGCGTCGTCACGAATTATTTTTTCAACCAAACTAATGTAAGGAGTAGTTCCTATGTCAATAAGATCCCCACCAACAGGGATTCCAAAAGAAGCAAGTTCAATCATTGCTGTTTGAATAATTTCTGTAGTGTACCCGGGATTGTTCCTTGCTATATAAGCCAATAAAGCAGCCTTAGGGACCATTTCAATTGTTTCTTCCACTATGTTAGGAACGTAACTTCCAGGTCCGCTAACTAAAGCAGTGATTCCTTCAACAAGTATCCCAAGGCTACTTGAGATCATGTCTAAAGAATCCACAGTCTTAGCAGCAAGAAGTTTCCCTTTGTGAGTTTGGTAAGATGTTTCTAAAGCAGACCTAACCTGTGCTTCAGATGAAGTCACACTAGTCTCTTCTAACAACATTTGAGTGTCACGAGTATAATTGGGACTGTGGGTCAAGATAGGGAAGGCCCTATTCTTTGCGCTAGAAGCGTACATTTTCAATTTATTTGAGAGAGACATTATCTTTTTTGTCTCCGTTTTGTTTTTTTTGGTTTGTGTTTCTGAGCTTTTGCACGTTGGATTTTAATACAAGCGTTATACTGTTTTTCTAAGTCGTTAATATTTCTCGCTCCCTGTCCATACACACTACTACCATTACGAGGTATAGAAGCCCAAACAGGAGCAATTTTGTTAGCAACAGTTCGGAAATTAGTTTTTCCTTTTTCTAAATCTTTTTTAGTCACACCTTTGCTTTTTACAAGTTTAAGTGCAGCCCGATCTTGGTAAATGGGACTAAATCTACCCCTAGGAAATTGCCCTTTATGCCTTAAACCATCATAAGTTTCTTTAAGAAATTGATATCTCCCAGCAGCAGTACTGGTTAAACCCCATTTTGTGATTTTTTTATTGGGATGCCGTTTAAATGACCTGAATTTCCTACCACCATAAAGAGTATGATATCCAGCCTTCCCTGGACCAGTGCCTTCAGCTCTAGCAATGGTATCTAAAAGAGCACGTTCATAGACAGTTCCGTTTGTTGCAACGCCACAATAACCTTTATCAACAGACATTGGACGAGAGTTGGATTTAGTACAGCCAGTTGCTGCAAGAGCTACAAGAAGAGCAATCCCAGACAATTTTGGAGTGGTTTTAGGGAGAGTTTCACCTTGTTGATAAGTGTCCATAAGCTGTTCTATTGAGTAATCTGAATTCATGACTACATAGAGTTTTTATCGCTTATAAAGGTTTTGTTTATTGTCACTATTAAGTAGTGTATTAATGGAAAGGTTTATAAAGAAAATGTGCTAAAAAGTGTTAAAATGAATAAAGCTCGAAATTATGCACTTTTAACCCTCGCAGCAGGGATGATGATGGGTTGCTCAGAAAAAAAAATAGAACAACCTCCAAAGCCACCAGTAGTAGAAAAGGTACAACCAGCTGAAAAGCCAGTTGTTTCTCAAAAAGCAACATATCTAATCAGAACACAAATAGAAAATGCTGAAGGCAAGGTTCTTGAAAGAACACTCGGAACACAATTAGCTGAAGCACGTAAGGTTTTAGCACGAACACCAAGTGCAATGGGAAATATTGCAACAGTATTAGAATCACAATGGATTTCTGGAGACAGTTCAATTTTAAAGCAACTTGAAAGTGGACAGAATGTCACTTACAAAGGTAGAGATGGAAAAGATGCTACTATTACAACTACTGATTACAAAGCCCTTGTAAAATCAGGAGAGTTAGATAGTCTAAAAACAGGATTAGAACGACAAAGAAGAGATTATGTATTAAGTAAGTTTTATGGTTTTAAAACAGATAATTTTGAAGTGTTTAGATTTGGTGGAAGTTTTGAAAGATGCCACAATTATAATGAAGCAGGTAAAACAGCTTGCTCTAACGCATTAGATAGATTATTTGATGAATTTAAAAGAGAATGTCATCCTGAATATGGACTTAAGGGGATGGACGATTATAAGAAAGCATTTATTGACCCAAAAGGAAGAATAAATGAAACTGCAGGAACAACTAATGAAGCATGGGTGTGTTGGAAAAAGGATAATAAAACTCCTTACAAAGCAGTAACAAGAGTTCCAAAAAGTCAAAGAGGAAGATAATTAAAATTTATTTTTAATAAGTTTAATTAACCAAATATCTTATCAAAAAAACTTTTACTTGGTTTCTTTTCACCAAGCTGTTCAATTAATTCTTTTTGTTTCTTAGAAAGTTTTTTAGGAATTTCTACATGGACCTTAACCATCTGATCACCATTACCACCATTTAAGGAAGGTAAACCCTTGCCCCTCATTCTTAGAATAGTTTCAGTTTGCGTACCTGAAGGAATAGTTAAAGTTGCCTTACCATCGATTAAAGGAACCTCAATGTCATCACCTAAAGCAGCTTGCGCGAATGAAATTGGAACTGTTAAATGTAAATCGTTTTCTTCCCTTTCAAAGTAATTATGAGATTTAACGTGAACGATAACGTAAAGGTCTCCAGAAGGTCCGCCCATGGCGCCAACTTCACCTTCGCCCCTCACCCTTAAACGCATACCGTCTTCAATACCAGCAGGGATAGAAACTTCAAGTTCTTTTTTCTTTTTTACCGAACCTAACCCTTCACAAGTTTTACATTCTTCCTTAGGTTGTTCACCCCTACCTCTACAATATGGACAAACAGTATTTTGTTGAAATACCCCAAAAGGAGTACGCTGAGTTCGTTTAATTTGCCCAGAACCTTTACAGTGCTGACAACTCTCAAAAGAATGAGCACCCTTACCACTACATTCATCACAATGTTCAAGCTTGTTTAAATTTAAAGATTGCTTCAATCCTTTAGCAACATCTTCTAGAGTGATAGTTAACTCATAACCTAAATCGTTTCCACGTCGTGCACGGGATTGCCTACGTCCGCCACCGCTGCCACCAAAAAGTTGATCAAAAATGTCGCCAAAACCTCCACTTTGATTAAAAATGTCAGAGTAATCAAATCCAGAATGTCCAGACCCACCCTGGAAAGCAGAGTCGCCAAACTGATCATATTGAGCTCGTTTCTTTTCATCTGTTAAAACTGATGCAGCAGAACTAATTTCTTTAAATTTTTCTTCGTACTCTTTCTTTTTTTCTTCAGGAGCACGGTCAGGATGATATTTCATGGCAAGCTTTTTGTAAGCTTTCTTAATCTGCTCTTTAGTGGAACCTTTCTCAACTCCCAAAAGTTTGTAGTAGTCTGCCATGTTAGATTGTTATGTCAATAAGTGATTTTAGTTTTAGTTCTTGCTTATTTAACTTTTCTTTAAGTTAGTCCTAACCACCTTAAGTTAGTTCAGATAATTTTAAAATAATAAAAAAATTAAAAAAAAGAAATTTATTCTTTCTTCTCTTCTTTAGGTTCTTCTTTAGTTTCTTCCTTCTTCTCTTCGAATTCAGCGTCAACTACTTTCTCATCTTTACCTTCAGCTTTTGCTTGCTCAGCAGCAGCAGCACCTTGGTAAACTTGAGCACCAATTTCTTGGACAATCTTGCTAAGCTCTTCAACTTTAGCATTGATTGCGTCAGGTTCGCCAGTAGCTTTCACGCCTTCAAGGTCTTTGATTCCGGCTTCAATCTTTCTCTTAGTTGAAGCGTCAATCTTATCCTTAAACTCTTCAAGCATTTTTTTAGTTTGGAAGATCATAGACTCTGCATTGTTATCAGCTTCAATCTTAGATTTCTTTTTCTCATCTTCAACTGCATTAGCCTCAGCGTCAGCTTTCATTTTATCAATTTCTTCCTTGCTTAAGTTTCCAGCTCCAGTAATTTTAATGTTCTGCTCTTTACCAGTACCCATGTCCTTTGCACCAACGCTAACAATCCCGTTAGAATCAATATCAAAGGTAACTTCAATTTGTGGTACCCCCCGAGGAGCAGGAGGAAGTCCAACTAAATCAAACTGACCAAGTAATTTATTGTCAGCGAACATTGAACGTTCCCCCTGTGCTACCCGGATGGTCACAGCAGTCTGGTTATCAGCTGCTGTTGAAAATACCTGGGACTTCTTGGTAGGAATGGTTGTATTCCTCTCAATTAGTTGAGTGAATACTCCACCTAACGTTTCAATCCCAAGGCTCAGAGGTGTGACATCGAGTAATAATACATCTTTAATATCCCCAGCAATAACTCCCGCTTGAATAGATGCACCAACAGCAACAGCTTCATCTGGATTTACAGATTTGTCACCTTCCTTGTTAATTATTTTTTTAACTAACGCTTGCACGGAAGGAATTCTGGTAGACCCACCTACAAAGATTACTTTGTTAATTTTGTCAGCAGTTAAACCTGCATCACTTAACGCACTTTTAACAGGTGTTTCAAGACGTTTTAAAACATCAGAGATTAATTCTTCAAACTTAGCACGAGTAATTTCTTCCTTAATGTGCTTAGGACCGTTCTGGTCTGCAGTAATGAAAGGAATACTTATTTCAACTTTCATCTTACTGGAAAGTTCAATTTTAGCTTTCTCACCAGCTTCTTTCAATCTTTGCACAGCAGTAGGATCGTTTCGTAAATCAATACCAGTAGATTTTTTGAAATTGTCAGACAAGTAATCAATAATAATCTGATCAATATCATCCCCACCAAGAACGTTGTCACCATTAGTAGATTTTACTTCAAAAATTCCGTCACCCAACTCAAGAACGGAAACATCAAAAGTTCCACCACCAAAGTCGAAAACTAAAATAGTGTGCTCAGTTTCTTGTTTGTCCAAACCGTAAGCCAATGCTGCAGAAGTTGGCTCGTTAATAATTCTTAAAACGTTAAGACCAGCAATTTCACCAGCATTCTTAGTAGCTTGCCTTTGTGAATCATTAAAGTAAGCAGGCACAGTTATAACTGCATTTTTAACAGGTTGGCCCAAGTAAGATTCAGCATCTTTCTTTAATTTTCCCAAGATCATTGCTGAAATTTCTTCAGCAGTGTAATCCTTACCATCAACATGGATTTTTTCAGTAGTTCCAATTTTTCTTTTAACTGAACGAATAGTGTGAAGAGGATCAACGATAGCTTGGTTTCTAGCAATTTGACCAACGATAATTTCACCATCTTTAATATGAACAACACTGGGTGTAGTCCTGGTTCCTTCAGAGTTAGGGATGATAGTTGGTTTCCCACCCTCTAATACAGCCATAGCTGAGAAAGTTGTTCCTAAATCAATTCCGATAGTTGCACCGGATACTTTGTTTTCATTATTTGTTGTCATTTTGATTTTCCTCCGAATCTTTAATTTTTTTTCTTTTTTCCTGCACTAATTTTTACACGTGCAGACCTGATGACTTTCCCATTCATAGTATAACCTTTCTGGAATTCGTCAATTATTGTGTTTTCTTTCTCTTCTGAAACTTCTTTCATCAAAGCCTCATGGTAGTAAGGGTCAAAGAGTTTACCAATTGTTTCAAAAGGTTCAACCTTATTTTTTTCAAGAAGATCGTTCAACTCACTATAAATTAGTTCAACACCTTCTTGGAATAATTCTGCATTTTCAGTATTTTTTAATGCTAAATTAAAATTATCAACAACAGGTAAAATACCCATCATCAAGGATTTTGTAGCAAAATCTTGGAAATCTGCGATACGTTTTTCAGTTTGTTTCCTATAATTCTCAAAGTTAGCTTGCGTTCTCTGAGCAATTGCCTTGTAATCAATTTCTTCTTTTGATTCAATGTTTTCAGTAGCGGGTTGTTCTTTTTTTGTCATATAAAACCTCTCCAGTTGACTTAAGGTCAACACAGTTGATGTGAAATCCGCAATGGTTTATAAACTTTTTGGAAAATGTTTATTAATTTGAGGAGTATTTGTTATTTATGCCAACTAGGATTACAATTATCAAAGTACGTAGAAAAGAGCCAGATAATGTGAATCACGACCTCCAATGGTTAGGGGACTCATTAGGACTGTTTAGCCTAAGAGATAAGGATAGCAGCTGTTTTAGAGTATTTATTACACTAGTACGTAGAGCAAAGAGACAAGAAGCAATAACGTCAGATGATATTGCAGCGCGTTTGAGCTTGACAAGAGGCACAGTAGTACACCATTTACATAAATTAATGGAATCAGGGATAGTTATTAGAGAAAGAGAAGGTTATTTTCTAAGAGAAAGAAGTCTTTCAAAAGTAGTAGAAGACATTAAACAAGATTTTGCAAGAGTTATTTCAGAAATGGAAGAAGTAGCCAAAGAGATTGACGACAGGTTAGGGTAATTACTAAGAAGTAGTAATTCACAGAAGATTTATATACTTAAAGATTATAAAAAAGATATAATGATAGACTATATAATAAAAAAGGCATTAGGGATCCCGAGAGAAGGAGTTTATGAAAGAGTTATGGAATTTATAGATAGGGCACCCGGAAAGATGTATGATAGTTTAACAAGACCATTAGCAGATTATGTTGTTAAGAAAGCTATAGGGATTAAAAGATAGTTCTCATTTCCTTAGCAGATCCTGAGAAAATTTAATTTTCTGGGACATACGCAAAAATGAAATCATTTTTTTAGCATGAATTGCCAAGTTTCACTGCCAGAAACAGATACAGCTAAAACGATGATCCCTGCAATTAAAACTCCAACAACAGCAGCTTTATAGGAAAGAAAATATCGCTTGTCCGGTAACAGTAGCAAAAGTAACAAGAATCCCTGCAATAGTTACACCAACCAGATTTATCAATATGAATTTTTTATATGGAACCCCCAACAAATAAGCAGCTAATGAACCACTGTAAGAACCACTTCCTGGAATTGGCAATCCTATAAATAATATAAGGCCCCAGACACCATACTTTTCAACATATTTGTGAATTTTACGTTGAGTTCTTTCTACTTGTTTTTGATAAATTCGATCAAACCATTTAACTCTTTGAAAGATGTGAAGGACTTTGTCAAGTAAGAGATATATTAAGGGACCCAGAAAAGCATTGGCTGCGACACAGACAAGAAAAACTAGTAACAAAGGCAAACCTAACCCTTGTACCGAAAAGCCAAAAGGAAGAGCAACCTTCGCACTTAAAATACCTACAGGAATACTAAAACGAAGTTCCAAGAAAGGGATCAAAGTAAGAAGAATTAGAATTAAAATTTTAGACAGCAACATTTTTTTTTATTTCACTTATTTGATTAATCAAATCTAAATCTCCTCTTCTTTTTAATATTCTTTTAATATCATGTCTGTTTAAAACCTTTGTGTTTTTAGTGGTTAATTTCTTGTTCTTAAACATACACCAGAATTCAAGTTTTTTACAATAGAGGGAATAATTTTCAATGTCTTCAGATATACTTCGACAAAAAGCATTTAATTTAGCATCAATTATCTTATCAATAACCAAGGAGTTTTTTTTTAGAATAACAATATCAGGTATTTTTCCATTTTCTAACCTTGGTTTAATTAAAACATTTGAGTAAATCCTTTTGCATGCTTTAATAACTATTTCTTCCCAAAGTTCCCATCGAGGATCATTGTACCCATAATGAGGATTATAACCCAACATTTTTATGAAAGTATTATAGCCACCAAAATGCTGGTAAATTGCAGTAATGAGCTTTGAGTTTTTATGAAACAATTCTTCAGTTGTTGGAGGAAGATTATGTTTCACTAACTTATTGAATTCCTTTATACACTTCTCTTTGTTCCAATTCTGGTGATTAAGAGGCAAACCAAGTTCTTTTAAGAAAATATTGTATTTACCATAATTCAAGATTATACCTCCAAGCAACCCCCAATTTAGGTCTCGTAGTTTAGTGGTTGTGGGGATATTTTGAAATTTTCCTACAAGTTTCATAAATTCTTCCTTGCAAGTTTGATGATTCCACTTCAATTCAAAATTTGGTTTTAACCCTTGAGATCGTAGGAAATGGTTATACGTTCCCCATTTAGATAAGATTGCCTTGAGTAATCCAGACTCTTGGCAAATCTCTTTTTGGGTAGGAACAACATCTCGTTTTAAACTATAAAACATTTCTAGGCATTCTTCTCTTGTCCAGCGTTTTTGGTTAACTTTAATCCCTAAATGATTAAGGAAAGAATTGTACCCCCCCCACTCACGATGAATTGCGTCAAGCATTCCAGAACATTCATTTTTTAAATCATTATATCTAGGAGTTCGTCCTAGAAAGGTTTTTATTTCGTGAAATTTTTTGATGATAGTTTTGGGAGTCCATTTATACTGAATCCCTTTTTTTAGATTTAATGTACGACAACGATTTTTTACGGATTCTTTGGTTCTATTAAGTTGTAAGGAGAGTTGCTTAGAAGAATAATGGAGGTAGTTTTGAATTAGAAAATGATCTTCATTTAGGTTCCAATTTCTCCGATATCGAGACATACATTTTAAGATATAAAATCATTTATATTTGTTGCCCGTGGTTGACCAGTGGGTAGTGGTTCATATTCGCACCTTGTTATGGCAATAAGGACAATAAACACCATTTAAACCAGCAAAACTAAAGCTTACAAAACTAAATTTACAGTGAGGACAATCAAGATTTTTTTTGTGCATTATAACCACCCAGTTTATGAAAATAATGAATCAAAATTGGTTTATATATTTTGTGGAAAGTGAAGATGGAGTAGAGATATATTATAAGGATTATAGAGGAAAATTAGAGTTATAAAATTTTAAAAAGAAAATTAAAAAAATTAATCTGAAGCTAATCGGGTCACTTCGTTCGCGACTTGCATCTTAGTCAGATGCAAGGTTCCAGATTGTTTTTAGTCCAACAATGATTGCACCAGGAACAACGAAAACAACGATGTTGCTTAAGATTGATCTTAAGTAAACTCCAATCGCTGGAATCAAACTTAGGTTAACAATTCCTGCAAGCATTAAAGCAATAGCTGCAACTAAAAATCCGTGAGTTTCTTTCGCAGTTAAGTTGAATAACCCAACAATGAAACCTAAGAATACTAAAGTAGTTACTAACACTTCTGGACCTATTAAATTTCTAAATAATCCCGTTACAATTGCTAACAGAAGACCTGCGAAAAATGTGTAATGAGCAATCTGATGTAGTTCTAACTTTTGTTTAGAAGCTTTTTGAGCTTTTTTTGGAGTTGAACGTTTTCCTTTTTTTGCCATTTAATATCACCTCTTGATGATAGAATTAATTGATTTTAGTATATAAAAGTATCGCGAGAGATGATTTTTAAAGGATGTTAAAAAAAGTGGCGCCCCCGGCCAGATTTGAACTGGCGATCCTTCGGTTAACAGCCGAATGCTATAACCACTAAGCCACGGGGGCAATAGCTTCATTTAGACGTAAGTTATTTATAAAAGTTTCTAGTCAGAAGCGTATGGAAATTTCCCCAGGAATATTTGTTATTGGAACCTCACTATGGATTGAGAAAGAAAGAGTCTTAATAATTAACGATTTACACCTTGGATACGAAGGAGAGTTACATGCTAGAGGTATCCTAGTACCAAAAGTACAGTATGATTTAATTGTAAAAGAAATTGGAAAAATTCTTGCTGTTGTTAATCCTTTACAGATTGTGATTAATGGAGATCTGAAACATGAGTTTGGTAGAATTAGTAGCCAGTAATGGAAAGATGTGCTGGCATTCCTAGATTATCTTAGTTCAAAATGTGAAGAAGTAATCATAATCCAAGGTAACCATGATCCAATTATTAAACCAATTGCAGAAAAGAAAAATATCAAAGTAGTAGGTTTATTGGAAGTAGGAGATTCATTAATAGTTCACGGAGATGAAATTGTTGAAACCAAATTAAAAAGAATTATTGTTGGACACGAACACCCAGCAATTACAGTGGTTGAGGGAAGTAAGCGAGAAAAGTATAAATGTTTTCTAAAAGGTAAATTTAAAGGTAAAGAAATAATTGTAGTACCTTCATTTAACCCATTATTAGAGGGAACAGACGTTTTGCAAGGAAAAGTGTTAAGCCCATTTCTTAAAAAGTTAGAAGAGTTTGAAGTATTTATTGTAAGTGAAGGAGAAGCGTTTGGGTTCGGAAAGGTTAAAGATTTGTCTTAAATTTAATCGTTCGACATTTTCCATGAAAAGTTAAAGTCACAGCATCATGACCTGGTGAAGAAGAAATTGGAAGCATAACCGATTCTTGAGGTTTAAGACCAGGAAATTCTAAAGGACTATAAACACAATTTCGTTTATCTCCAGAATAACAAACAGTTGCACCCAAAGGAGTGGAAGAAATTGGAGTTGGGCTATCATTAGTTAATTTTACCACCAACGGAGTTGAAGAAGATAATATACCAGCCAAACCAGGGAGTGTTGCAGGATCAACGTGTAAAGGTTCTTTTGAAGTATTTTGCGAGAGGCCACATCCTGAAAGATATAATGCGAAAGTTGCAGTTGCAAGTTTATACAAAGGGTTCATAAGTACCTAAAAGGAATGGTTTTTTAAAAAGATTTTGAATTATTTCTTAACATCACCCATCTTAGCGTAATCTTCATGCACCGGATGGTCATCTGACTCTTTCTTCTTCTTTTTTTTCTTTTTATCTTTAAAAGGTTCGTAAGGATCAGTCATTCTCTAGCCTTCTTGTTATACAACTTCTGTTTTTGTTGATGATATTTACAAAACACAATACCCTTTACAGCCAAATCATTACAACGAACACAAATCCCTTTCTTTTGTTTTAAGTGATAAGTAGACTTACGTTGTTTCAAAAGACGTTTTTTGTTTTCATGATAAAATTTAAGGAAACGGTTAGGATATTTCTTCTTAGATTTGAACGCTTTTATTAATCTTTTAATTACCATTGACATTTATCACAGTACCAAGTACCACGTCCACCTATTTTAACTTTTTGGGTAGCGTGACCTTTCGGACAATGAGATTTACCATAAATTGCTAGAAGGTTTTGAAAATTACCCTTACCATCAATGTGAGAAAAGTTTTGAATTGTAGTGCCATTATTTTTTATAGAAAGTTTAAGAACTTTTTGAAGTTCATTGAACAATTTAGAGAAAGATGAAACTTCTTTCACAGCCCGATTAGGATGAATTCCAGCATGATACATTGCTTCCTGAATGTAAATGTTCCCAATACCTGCAATAAATGATTGGTCCAACACTTTTGTTTTAATGTTAGAATTGGGAAATTTTTTAATTAGTTGATTAAATTCTTTAGCAGACATCTCTAAAGGTTCTGGACCTAACTTACTTAACTTCTCTTGTAAACTATCTCCATTGTGTAGAGTGAGGGAACCAAATTTTCTGATACTGTTATGAGTCAATTGAGTGTTGTCATCAAAATCAAATAAAGCAACGGTATAAGCAGGAAGATCACCTTTAACGAAATGGAAATGACCAGTCATACGTAAATGGATTAAAATAAATTGATCTTTATCTAATGAGAAAATTATAGATTTACCTCTTCTTTTGACATTATGTATTTTTGAAGGGAGAATTTTTAGAATATTATCATCAACCATTGAATCAAATATTTTAAGTTGAGTGATGGTTTTGCCAGCAAGAGATTGGTTTAATTGACCCACAATGGTCTCAACTTCAGGCAATTCTGGCATAAATTCTCAAGTGGCAGAAGATATATAAACTTTTGGAGATTATCTGGAAGGATGAGTGAAAAACCATTAGTTTCATTGAACCCCACAAGAAGGGCTTACATGATAGAATATGGATGTGGTGGATTATTATTATTAATGGTAGCAATTTCAATGTTTATGGATACAGCAGTAACACCACTCATGACATATGCAGTTTCAGGAGTTGCGGTTTTTGCTCTTGCATCAGCAGAAGTAAATATTCTTCTTACAAGATATAAAATAATGGAAGAGAAGTTGATTATAACAAAAGGATTCATCAAACAAGATAAAAAAAGCATTTATTTTCACCCTTTAGGTTTTGTACCAGATATTAACATAAAACAAGGAAGATTTCAAAGAATGTTAAATTATGGAACGGTTTTCATCAAAGAAGGGGGATCTAATTCCCTAGAATTAAAAAATATTAATAATCCACAAAATGTCCTAAAAATTATTGAAGAAAGAATTGAAGCAAACAGATCAGTTAGCTCAATGCATAAAGAAGGGAAATAATTTATTCTTGCAGTTCTTTAAATTCCTTTAAAATAATATTTTTGTCCATCTGGATAGAGTAGTCTAAATTGCTTAGCTCTTTACTTTTAATAAAATAGACAAATGCTTTTTTAGTATGTTCATCCCACAACTCAAACTCTTTAGCAGATTTGCAAAGGTAATGAATATCACAATGACCCTCCCTTAGATCCTCTTCATGTCTTGCAGGATGCAGTGGGCAAAGGAAACAACCTTTTTCATCAATTAAGTTACGGCAAACTCCGCTCCTTAAATCTGAAGGGTGAGCACGGTCCCTGAATTGAATAAATTCCTCTTTAGTTTGTGGGTTAGCTACTTTTAATTCAGAAGTATTTTTTTTGATTGCCTCAGCTAGTTCTTCTTTAGTTCCAAAATCGTGTCCGCAGCAGCCCATGCAGCCACCGTTCAGTTGACATAAAGGTGAGAATGCCATATCACATTTCCTCAGGAGATTCTATTCCCAATAGATGAAGAGCGTTGTTTAAAACTTGCTTAGTACAATCAACCAATAGTAATCTTGCTTTAGTTAAGTTTGGGTCTTCAGTTAACACCTGATGTTTATGATAAAATTCGTTGAATTGTTGAGCTAACTTGATAGTGTAATTTGCTAGAAGGTTAGGTTTGTAAGTTCTAATGACATTTTGCAGGATTCCAGGGAAAAGGTATAATTGTTTTAATAATTGTTTTTCTTCCATTTCTTTTAGTAAAGAGAAGTTACAATGGGGATTTATCTCTCGCTCTGATTTTCTTAATATGGAAGATGCACGAGCATGAGTGTACTGAATGTATGGAGCAGTTTCCCCATCAAAAGATAACATCCTATCCCAATCAAAGTTAATGTCTTTAACACGATCGTTACTTAAATCTGCGAAAACTATCGCACCAATACCAACCATCTTAGCAATCTGTTCTTTGTTTTTTAATTCTGGATTTTTTTCATCAATTATTTTCTGAGCCAATTCAATTGCTTTGCCAAGAACATCTTCCAAAAAGATAACCTTACCTTTCCTTGTTGACATCTTTCCTTCAGGAAACTGAAACAAACCAAAATCAATGTGAGTTAACTCCGCTTTATGATCCATTAGTTCTAATAATTTAAAAAGTTGTTTGAAATGTAACTTTTGTTCCATACCAACAATATAAAGTGATTTTTTTGCGTTATATTTTTTAACCCTGTAAAGTGCTGCGGCAATGTCTCTGGTGTGATAAGTAGTGGAACCATTAGATTTTCTTAGTAAAATTGGAGGCATTTTATATTTCTCTAAATTCACAACTAAAGCTCCGTCAGAAAGTTCTGTTTTTACTTTACTCTGAACTAATTTTATAGCTTCATCCATTTTGTCATTATAGAAAGCTTCTCCATTGTAAGAATCAAACTCAACATCAAGTAATTTGTAAATGCGATGAAATTCTTCCATACTTAGTTCTTTAAATGATTGCCACATTTCTAACAGTTCTTTGTCACCATCTTCTAACTTTTTAAAAATGGTTCTTGCTTCCTCATTTAGTGTTTCATCTTTCTCAGCTTCATCATGAAACATTACATAAAGTTTTAAGAGATATTTAATGGGGTCTTTTCTAAGACTTTCTTCTTTCCCCCATCTTTTATAGGCAACTATTAATTTACCAAATTGAGTACCCCAATCACCAAGATGGTTAACAGAAACTGGATTGTAGCCAAGAGCTTTGTGAATCCTGTATAAGCAACGACCAATTACTGTAGAACGTAAATGACCAATTCCAAATGGTTTGGCAATGTTTACAGAAGAAAAATCCATCACAACAGTTTTTTGATTTCCAAGGTTTTGGTTACCGTAAGATTTTTGTTCAGTGTGGATTTTTTTTAAAGTAGTTTCAGCTAAAATAGTTTGATTGAGATAAAAGTTTAAGTAAGGACCAACGACTTGTGTTTTTTCAATGAAATCTTGCGCTGGTAATTTAGCTTGGAGTTTTTCTGCAGCTTCCTTAGGATTTTTTCCTAGTTTGAAGCAAGGGAAAGCGTAGTCACCAAGTTTAGGATCAGGAGGTGTTGAAAGTAAGGTTCCTATTTCTTCTGTTTTTAGCTTAGTGTGTTCCTTTAATAGTTCAATGATACCTTCTTTGAAATCCATTTCCTTTTAGAACTAAAGTTGATTTATATTATTTTGGGTTAGAACCTTACAGAATTCTTTCCTTTATCCAAAACGAAAGTCTTAACCTTAGCATGACAGAAGTCCTCAAACAAACTCTTAACCTCTTTCATGATTGCATTAAGCTGTGATTTGTCAACAGGAGGCAAAGCGTCAATATGAATTAAAACTCGAGGAGTGGGAGGTCTAAGTTTGGTTCGTGGAGATTTCCAAAAGTCCATCTTGGTTCCAAGGATCCCCTTATCATCCTTATAGTAAATATCACCCTTATGCAATGATTTCAAAATGTTTCTTCTCTCATTACCCTTAGCCAAAGCAAAGGTTACATCACCCTTGATTAAATCGTATTCATCAGCACCAAAAGGGATCATATATTTTAAAGAAACATAGTTGATTAAATTCTGGACAGTATTTTTTGTAGCAGTAGTTTTTCCTTTCTTAATAACATTAAACAATTTTTCAACAGAAGTGTGATAGTGCTGAGTTTTCTTACCAAAATCCTCTTGAGCAAGAGTCCAAGTTCGAAGGAGGTCGTGATTTTTTAAAGTGTCATTATGATAAGTTAACTTGGTAAGCATTTCGGTTTCCTGAAGGAGTTTTCTAGATTCTTCCAAATTCTCTGTGTAATTACAGTAATCAATCAGAATGAAACCTAGACGAAACTTGGGATATTTACGGAACACTTCTTTTTTTACAGTTAATTTCATCTACCAAATATTTTCTCTTTAATGGTTCTTCTACGCCCAGCATGACGAATACCTTTACTTAAATTCTGTTGATTCAAGTTATATCTAATATCTTCTAGAATGATTACTTTCCTTCGTTCATAGTATACCCTCATAGCGCCAAGGATTATGTAAAGGCCAAACAATCCACCCAAAACAACGCTTAATTTTATGATTAAAGGTTGAATTATGTCTATCATTGGTTGTAAATCAGGTACGAATGAAGTTACATTTGTAGCTATAGTAGTTGGGTCAACCATGTTAGAAAGAGTTTTTTAGAGTTTTTATAAGTATCGGAATTTATAAAGTTAAGTTTTGGTAAGTATCTGAAAGCCACTACCCACTGGTCAACCACGGACAGGGTTTATATACCACTAAATTAAGAAAATAAAGTGGATAAAAATTGGGGACAAGTAAAGGGTGGAAAGTTATCAACCGGGACAACTAAGAATATTAGTTTACCTGAAAAAAGTGAAAAATTAGCAGAGTTAGTAGGGATAATTTTAGGTGATGGAAACATCCATATTTTTAAAGGAAAAAAATCAACAAGTTATATGATAAGAATAGCAGGAGATTCAAACAAAGACAAGGAATATTTAATTAACTATGTAAAGCCCCTTTGTGATAATCTTTTTGGAATTGAATCAAAATTATTTAAACATAAAAAGCACAATGAACTTTTTGTGAATATTAATAGTAAGAAAGTAGTAGAATTTCTTTTATCAATTGGGATGAAACAAGGAAATAAAATCAAAAGTCAAACTACAATCCCAAAATGGGTGTTTGAAAAGGATCCCTACCTAATGGCATGCATTAGAGGATTGGTGGATACCGATGGATCAATTTATGAATTGAAAACACATTGGCCTGGGTTATGGCAACTTTGTTTTACTAATATGAATGAAACTTTGTTGAATGATTTTATAAAAGCAATGAAAAAGTTAAATATAGGTTGTTCAAAGATATATAGATATGAAAATAATAAAGGGACTCCAAAGATTTATATTACCAAAAAATCAGATTTAAAAAGGTATTATGAAGAGATTGGGTTTAGTAATCCAAAGCATAATGTGAGGAGGGGCCTTCTTAAACCTAAAATTTTATAAATGAGTTAAGTAAACTGTCAATGAGCCTTATTTTAAGGTTACTTCAAAGCCCCATGGTGTAGTGGACTAACTAGCTTAGGTTTCTAAGTTAGGTTCGATCATAGTGCCCTTTGGCTTTCTTTGAAAGAAGATAGGCATTGACCGCAGTTCGAATCTGCGTGGGGCTACTTTTTTTTTATTTCTGAATAAGAAGTACCTAACTGAATGGGTTGCCATTAATATATGTGAACCTCCCCGACCGTGTTGCACATTGTGCAGGACGTTGAGACATAAGGTGCCCACAAAGGGGCTAGGCTATACCAAACAGTTAGGCAGTCATTTAAGAATTTAATAGTTTATAAAGATTTACTTAAAGAAGTGAAAAGCCATATTAATTTCAGGAGGATTTACTTTAGTGATAGATACCTTAACATTATCTACAACTACTTCACGCTTACCTTCAACAAGCATTTTTACACAAATGTCGTTGTATTTTTGTAAATCTTCCATTGTAATGATTAAAGAATTCGCTATTTTATAAATGTTTGTATTTGTAACTACTCTGACGTAACAATTATTTGAATTGTTCAATCATTTTTTCCACAGGTTCCCTTAGACCAATAGTTGTACATTCTAAGATAATGTGTTCATAAGGAGGCCTTAAGACACCTTCACGAGTTAGATTGTCTTCAACCCATTCAGGAGCTTTCTTCTTCTGAGAATCTACAAAATGTTGAAATTTTTCCTGAGAAAAACCGCCTTTATGAGTATGTCTGATTTCACGTTCTTTGTTTAAAGCAACACGCTTCTTACCATCAATCCATTCAATAGCACGGATTCGCTTAACATCTGCGTAAATATATAATAATGAAGAATATTGACCTGAAAGCTCTTCAGCTTCCTGTAAGATTGAAGGACGTAATTGAGGTGCTTCATTTTTAGGTTTTTCTTTAACTGGCTCAGATCTTAAAGGAGTAGTTTTTGGTTTTTTTAGATAGTCCTCCTTTCGCTTCTGCTCATCTGCTAACTGCTGACGTAATTTTTCGTTGGCTAAATGTTCCCTTTCCTCATAGTCTTGCTTTCTCTTAGATTCACGCTGCTCATTATCCTGATCTAACAATAAATTAATATCTTCTTTAGAGGGTTTTGAATAGGTCACTTCTTTTTTATTGAAAAGTCCTTTAATTTTAGACCATAATGATACCATTTAATGAAGAAATTAAAATCCCTTAATAAGGTTTTAGGAAAAGCTTAAATTGATTCTTAAAAATACGAAGGCATGGAAGAACATGAAAATTATGAAGAATTGCCACCAGAAAACCCGCCGAAATGGAAAAAGCCACTAATTTTTGTGATGGGTTTGTTCATGGTAGGATTGATGATTTCTTTTATTTTTGTAACATTTCCAGTGGGAGATATTCTTGCAGGATACTCTGAATCTTCTTCCATAAAGAATAATATTTTAGAGGGTGATGGAGTCCGATTAGTGTTCGAAGGAGACACATATAAACAGCTTTTACAGTGGTATAATGACGAATTATCATTAGAGATTGTAGTTTGTTTAAAAGGATCAAAAGAAGGTTCCAATTACCTCATTAATGAACTTTATAAGCCAACTACATACGCACAAGCATACAATCACGTTAGATTTGCCCCCTGTGAAGAGAGTGTAGTATTGTTACACACACACCCACACAAGAGATGTATAGCATCAGAGACCGATATAAACACCCTAAAAGACTCTCAGAAGATAAACCCAGATCTTTTAATGGCAGTTATGTGTGAGGGAGATAGAATTTCAATCTATGAATAAAATAGAAAGGCTTATATAGTGTCACTCATAAGTGACAATATGACCCCCCCAACTAAGATTATATGTTCTGTAGGACCTTCAACATGGAGTGAGATAGGTATCAAAGGCCTAATGGACTCAGGTATGGATGTCGCTCGATTAAACTTTTCCCATGATAATCAAGAAAGCCATTTAGAAACAGTAAAAAAAATTAGAAGTGTCTGTGAAGTAGATTTAATGCTAGACACAAAAGGACCAGAATTAAGAACTGGAATGGTGGAAAATGGAGAAATAATGCTTGGAGAAGAAGTAATAGTTACATCAAAAGAAGTTATAGGAACTCCAGAAAAAATTCAAATTAGATATAATAAAATTGCATCAACCCTAAAAGTTGGGGACACAATCCTAATCGCGGATGGAAAAATGGAATTTTGTGTAAAAGAAGTCCTTGGAGAAGAATTATTATGCACAGTAGTAGTTGGTGGAGTATTGGAAAATACTAAAAATGTAAACTTACCCAACAAAGATATAGATTTACCAGCACTTGCAGTAAAAGATATTGAAGATATTAAATTCGCAGTTGAACACAAATTCCAATACATTGCAGCATCATTCATTAGAACGGCAGAAGATGTAAAACAAATTAAAGAGTTAACTAAAAATTCAGGGATTAAAATAATTTCAAAAATTGAGCATACTGAAGCACTGCGTAATATTGATGCAATTATTGCTGAAAGCGATGGTATCATGGTTGCTAGAGGAGATTTAGGGATGCAAATTAATCAAGAAGATTTACCTTTAGTTCAGAAAATGATTGTGAATAAATGTAACAAAGCAGGAAAATTTTGTATCGTAGCAACACAAATGTTAGACTCAATGATCTCAAACCCAAGGCCAACTAGAGCTGAGATTACAGATGTAGCAAATGCAGTATTAGATGGAGCAAACGGAGTCATGTTATCGGGCGAAACAGCTAAAGGGAAATACCCATTTAAAGCGGTGAGTACCATGAGGGCAATTTGTTCAAAGATTGAAGCAAATATGGTTAATGGAGAATTAGTTTTTGCAGAAGTATTCCAATAGGAATAATTTTTTGCAGAAAAATATTACCAAATGATCTCAAGAAGAAGTTTATTACAAGGAATGAGTATATTAGGGTTATCCCAATTACTAAATGGATGCGGCGCATCTTTAGCTGAGAGAAGTTTGAATTATAAAAAAGAAGAAGCTTTGAATAACCAAGACATATTTAATAAATTACCATATGATAAAATTTCTGAACATTTAGGATTAAATAAAATTTTAAGAATCCTTTATCCAGGAGCAGGAGTACATTTCCCGCCACTAACAGTAGCAGCAGAACTACAAAAAAGGAACACACAAGTTGATGTTTCAGAGTTCATGAGTACAGAGATAGGAGAGAATGTGCCACAAGATTTTCTAAATCAGTTAAATTTTTTTAAAAAGGCAAGAGTAGTTGGAAAACTTACAATTAAAAAGTTGGAAGTAGGTTATGAAGTAACAATACCACTAAAGGTTTCTGGAGAAAAAGTAAATTTTACATATGCGATTAGTACAACAAATCAAATAAAAGGAGACCACGCATATTTTAGAAAAGATCAAGCAAATGCAAACGTAGTAGTTTTACACGATTCGTTTGGTTATCACCCAGATATAATAGGAGGTCTTAATTACCTTTTAGAGAATGGTGGAGAAGAAAAACAAGTAATAATCATGCCAGACATTGCTCGCGTTTTACAAGGAAGAATGCCAATACAAGCATACGATGCACTGCCAGGAAAAAAAACATTAGTAAAAGGACATTTTGGGTGTGAAGTTGGATATGAAGGAGCAGTAGTATATTTCCCAGATAAAGAAAAATTGAAAGTGGTAAGCAATTTAGAGGAAGGAATTAAAAATTTGTGGCAGCCATTTACAAAACTTTAGAAAAATATTACAAGATAGTACTAAAACCCAATTTTTATCATTAGAATTTATAAAAAATGGAAGCTAATAAGCTAGTATGAAGCGAGAAGTAATTCCAGAAAGAGAATTGGACCAGTTAATAAGAGACTTCTATGAGAATCAAAATACAGAATATTCAGAAGAAATTTTAGTGAGATTAGCAGAATCATTATTTATTGGACCAGAAGATGGAGTAGTGTTAACACCAGTTCAATCCACATCGCAAAATTACGACAAGTTAGATCGAAAATGGAAGGAAACAATAAGATTAGGACAAGAGATTGCATTGGAATCCTATAGAGTTGCCAAACCAAGGAAACTCTTGGGAAGAAATTACCATGTCCACCCACACTTAGTAGCACAACTAGTGGCATCAGTTTTAGATTATAGTACACTAAATTCTTTAGAAGTTTCAATATTAATGCAAACAGCATTACTACATGATGCAGTGGAAGAAACCGTTGCAACTGAGTTGAAAAATCAAAAAAGAATAATTGCAACAGAAATTCCAGAATCATTACTTAACTCTGGAGTTTTCACCGATGGAGATTATGATCTTTTCAAAGAGTTCTCAGAAAAGGGGAAAAAAGAAGGTATCCACATTGTAACAGATAGGTCCAATGAATTAAGGTATCAAAGTTATAAATCAGGATTTTCCTCAAGAATAGGAGGAGGAGAATTAGAATTACAAAGATATTTTGGATTAGTAGATACTTATGTGGATAGACTACAACAAGAAATGGAAGAAGTTGAAAGTAACTTAATCACTGAAGGATTAGATAGATTAGGAGAAAATTTAGAAAGAGGTTTATTAGATATACAAGGACTATCAAGGATGGAAAGAAGGATGTTACAAGAAGTGATTATTGATACAGTAGCAAACTTAACAAGGTTTGGTTCACAGAATTATTATGAAGCAATGAAGAGCATATTTGATAGAGGAGTAGATTCAAACATAGCAGGTTATTTTGCAGAAATAGTTAAGGGGTGTGACAACCTAGCAAACCTATATGATTTAGATCGCAGAGAAAAAAGTTATTTACCAAACATGTTTACATTTGAATTTTCAGATGAGCAAGCAGGATTAGTTGACGCATTCATAGACCAGGTAAACCAAGAATGGAACCCAGAAAGAATTCGCGCGGAACGTGATAAATTAAATACATTAGCAGATCATGTTTTGATGGAAGTAGAATACAACTTAACACCATTACTAAATTTAACAAATCAATCCGCAAACAGTATAGCTGGAAAAGCGTTAGAATCCGCAGTCAATAGAGCTGCAAAAAAAAATAGAGAAAGTGTTTATGAAGGAGAAAATGAAGAAGTTATGCTACCAATAGAGAGGTTATACAAAGTAGCAAAAGGACACATATACCTAGCAAATTTAGGAAAACTATACGAAAATAAAAAGATGCCATCAGTATTAAAAAAAGTTAGGGAATTGTTAGTTGAAGCAACACAACAAATCGCTTACGGAGTGATGGTGGAAGAAGCATCATTAAGATTACATAAATCAGGATTCAATTTTAGATCATTAAGGTCAATCTGGAAAGATTTTTCTTCATATGTTAGTGAGGGAGGATTAGATAAGATTACAGAAACTGGAGAAAGTGGGTATGATGTTTTTCAAAAAATGGACCTACGAGTTAGAGGAAATAAAGGATCATTAGAAACCAGTTTTAATTCTCCATTAGAAATAATGAAAGCAGCATTAGGGTTAAACGCAATGAGTAGGTTAAGGTATAAAACAAATTCAAATTTTTATCTTCCAGGAATTGGACAAAAGGGGATAATGCCAGAAGGAGTAATAAAAATATGAACCAAATAAATATGACACCATTAGAACAGTCATGCAGATTAGTGGTTCGTGGAATGAGGGATATAGTAGGAGGTAGAGTTAAAAGAATTACCGACAGATTACAGAGCAACATAGAACAAGCAGTCACAATGCATTTTGATGATGTGGAAAGGTTGGTAACAGATAAAAGTGACCCAATATATGATCACATAGAAACAGTCCATTTTTTACTTTCTCAAAATTCAGGAGATTCAATAGTTAGCAGGGAAGGAACTTCAAACATATACACACCAAAAAATCCAGAAGGAAAAATAATGCGTGAGATTAGATTCAGACACAAGTCCACATTAAGTGATTTAGTGAAAGCAGGGATTGTTCATATCACGGGAAGAACACATAAAACATTAGATAGAACAGGACTAAAAATAGTATTGGCAAACCCAAGTTCCCCTGTAGTAGATTTTATTGGAGACTGGGAAAGTAAAAATAGAGAAAGAGTGGTTGGGCAAATATCTGAATGGGATGCAGCAAACCAAAAAGGGTTAGAAGAAAGTTTGGGAGATTATTTGTCATTAACATGGAGGAAACAGTTATCTGAAGTAGACAAAGTGCTAAGGGGTCAATTTGTACAAGATTATGTTACAACATATATCTCTAAAGGCCACAGAGTTCCTTCAAGAAGAGCAAAAGGATTGATACAAAAGTTCACAGCAGCAAAATATTTTTCAAGGTTATTAGAAATTGCACCACAATTAGCAGAAAACATAGATGAAGCAAGAGAATTATTTGCACATAGTATACCAAAAAGTGATAGTAACATCAAAAGAAAGGAACATTTCAAGGTTGTAAGAGATATGATGCATACAAAGTATTCAGAGAGGATTACATCTGGGTTGATGGTAAATTACAGAAATTTTGTTAACAGAATGACGTTTGGAAAAACTGAAGAAAGATTCAAACAAAAATTTAAAATTGAAAATGGATTAGACACAACAGATAAAGTGAAAGTAAGATACGATGCAGAATTAATTTTGTTGCCGTTCGCTAGAACTAGAGAAAAACAATTTTCACTTTTTGAAGATGTGTTTATACCAAAATATAAAAGATATTTTGAAACCAATGATTTAGATGAAGCAAAAGCAGTAACTGGATTATTCTTAGATAGAGAATCACAGTGGTTTGGAAACCAAGTAGAGATTGGACCAAGAAGGTTACTATATGAAAAAGGAATAGATACTACGGATAGAAGAGTTGTAGCAACTGCACAGAATGTATTTTTTAATGATGCGGAAAAAAATTACTCAGTAATTATACAAAAATGGAGTAACGTAAAAGCACATAGAAGATTTGAAACAAATAAAGTAAGAAGAGTGGTAACTAGTGAAGTGGACCACCAATTTTCACCATTATCAACAGAAGTAGTAGCCAAACTAAGGGAGATTGGGTTTGAAGGGTACAGATATTTGGAGAATGGAATAAGAGTTTATAGTTTAAGAAATGGAGAAGTAAGTGTAGACATATCCCAAACGAATCAAAATAATTTATCAGAGGAACTGTGGGAAGAACAAGTTATACATTATGTAAGAGCAGTATCTGAAAATATGAAAGAGGAAGGAGATTCTAAAACAGGAGTTAATGTTTCGCCAGAGGAAATGGGGATCTCAGTAATGGATTTGCCAATGTCACCAGCACAAAGGCCAAAAGGAGCGTTCAGCGATTATACAGAGTTTCCACTTGAAAAAATAATTGGAACTGGGTTAAGAGAAGATCCAGAGTCAATGGCACATTATTGTAAAAATAATGTTAATTTTCCAAAGAAGGGAACAGGATATCAAGCATATAAAATGGTTAGCGAAGGAGTAGAAATAATTGTAGTAACACCAAGAATGCAATGGGATCAAAGTTATGGAAAATCAGCTCACGCAGGAGCCTACAAAGGAGAACTGATTGAGGATTTAATAGATGACGCATTAGCCTTGTATGGAGGCGAAGGTTCACCAGGAGAAATGCGAGAGTTGTTACAGGAGTATTATGAGACATTAGAGTTAGAAGTTGCAAAACAGTATGTTTCAAGGATAGGGAAACATGTGCAAGTTTTATGTGACCCAAAATCTTTACAAGAAGATAAAGTTAGGTCATTAGAATTAGGTATTGAATTATATAATAGATTGAACTCAGAATTCAAAGATAGAGATGGAAAAGATGGGATATTTAGATTTAGATTGGAAGGAACACCAACCAAAGATTCAGTAAGAGGGTTGCTTAAAGGGATACCAACTTACTTAGGAAATGCAGGATCAGAAGTTGGTTTAATAGATTATGCCAAGGAGAGATTAAAAGAATTAAGGTTATAGATAGACATATTTAAAAAGAATAAGATTACAACCATCTCAATGGTAGATTGGATAGAAATTCAAAATAAGTGGGCTAAGAAATGGGTTGAAGAGAAAGTTTTTGAACCAACAGTAGAAGAAGGAAAGAAAAAATTCTTTGTAAATGCACCATACCCCTACGTAAATTCCATATTACATATTGGACATTTATATACTTACATGCGAGCAGAAGCCTTTGCACGTTACAAAAGAATGCAAGGATTCAATGTATTATTTCCACAAGGATGGCATGCAACAGGAAGCCCAATTGTTAGCGCAGCAAACAGAGTAAAAGAAAAAGAAGAAAAACAGTTGGAACTTTTAAAAAATGTTGGGGTTGCGGAAGAAGATTTAGTAAAATTTGAAGATCCAGAATATTGGGTGAATTATTTTGTCCCAGAAGCTGTAAAAGATTTCCAAGCAATGGGGATGAGCATTGATTGGAGTAGACAGTTTTATACAACCTCATTAAATCCACATTATGACAAATTTATCAAATGGCAATTTAATACTTTGAAAAATAAAGGATACGTTGTGCAAGGAAGTTTTCCAGTAGTTTGGTGCCCGAAAGATAACAATGCAGTAGGAGATCATTCCAGAGCAGAAGGAGAAGGAGAAACACCATTAGAATATTTGTTAGTAAAACATAAGTTAGAAGATGGAAGGTTTGTTGTTAGTGCAACATTACGTCCAGATACAATCTTAGGCATTACAAATTTATATGTTAACCCAGAAACAACATACGTAGAAGCCAAGATTAAAGGTGAGAGATGGATCTTAAGTGAAGTCGCGGTTAAAAGGTTACAAGGACAAGGACATAATTTAGTAATTTTAGGAGACGTTTCAGGTAAAGAATTGATTGGTAAAAAAACTGAAGAATTTGCAGGAAGTAAAGTTTTAATTCTACCAGCTAAGTTTGTTAAACCAGAATTTGGAACAGGATTAGTTCACTCAGTACCATCAGACTCAGCAGATGATTTAATCGCGTTATGGGATTTACAGAAAAATGAAAAAGTGTTAACAGAGTTTGGATTAAATTCTGAAGAAGTTAAAGCAATAAAACCAATCGCAGTCTTGAAAACTCCAGGGTATAGTGACATACCTGCAGAAGATTTTCTTAAAAAGTACAAAGTAAATAATCAAAATGATCGCGAAAAACTAGATAAGATTAAGAAAGAGATGTATAAATTAAGTCATCATACGTCAACATTAAATGAGTTGTATAAAGAACACTTTTCAAAAGATTTCTCTGGATTGTCAGTAGAAGAAGGAAAAGAAGTAATTAAAAAAGAGCTTACAGAGAAAGGATGGGTGATTCCTTACTACGAATTAACAGGTAAAGTTGTATGTAGATGTTTAACTGAATGCGTTGTTAAAATTGTAGAAGATCAGTGGTTCATGAACTATGGTGACAAGGAATGGAAGAAACTGGTACATAAGGCGTTAGATCAGTTGAAGTTGTATCCAGAGAAATCCAGGTCACAATTTGAATACGTTATAGATTGGTTACATAACTGGGCATGCACAAGGGAAAGTGGACTAGGAACAAGGTTACCCTGGGATGAAAAATGGTTGATTGAGAGTTTAAGTGATTCAACAATTTATATGGCATATTACACAGTTGTCCCAACATTAAAAGAAGTAGATATTTCTCTAATAGATGATGCATTGTTTGATTATGTTTTCTTAGGTAAAGATGTAGAAGTTAAAGTGGATAGTTCATTGGCTTCAAAAATGAGGGAAGAATTTAATTATTGGTACCCTGTAGATTTCAGAAATTCTGGAAAAGATTTGATTCAAAACCACCTTACCTTCTTTTTGTTTAACCACACTGGAATTTTTCCCGAAGATAAGTGGCCAAAAGGGATTGGAGTAAACGGGTGGATCACAGTTGATGGAGAAAAGATGAGTAAGAGTAAAGGGAATATAATTTCTTTACGAGAAATGCCTGAAAAGTTTGGAGTGGATTGTGCCAGGTTTACAATACTAAGCAGCGGTGAGGATATGGATGATCCAAACTGGGATAGCGCATTCGCAACCGCTTTACGTGGGAAGTTAGATCAGTTTTATGATTTCTGTATTGAGAATTATGGTAAAGGTAAATCAGAAATGAGAGAGATTGACATGTGGATGGAATCAGAGTTACAAAAAACAATATTAAGATGCACGGAAGCCATGGAAAATACTTCATTCAGGACAGCATTACAAGCAGCATATTTTGAGTTAACTAACGCAATCAAGTGGTATACAAGACGGTGCAATGGAGAATATAATAAAAGAGTCATATCAGATGTTATCAAGGCACAAGTAAAAATGTTAGCACCATTCACACCATTCCTATCTGAAGAAATATGGGAAAAAATTGGTGGTAAAGGTTACTGTTCATTTTCTTCTTGGCCAAAATATGATGGAAAGAAAATTGAAGAAAGGTTAGAACAAGGTGAGAAATTAGTGAAACAAGTTCTGCAAGATGTAGTAGCAGTAATGAAGTTAGCTAAAGTGGAAAAAGTTAATAAATTAAAATTATTCGTAGCAGAATCATGGAAGTATAAGTTGTATAAAGTTTTGTCTACAATAGAGACACATAAGTTCGGACAATCACTACCAACAATCATGCAAAATGCAGTGCTACGGGAACATGGTAAAGAAGTTTCAAAGTTAGTTGGAATGTTTTCCAAGAACCCATCTAAATTTACTAAAACTATCGTAATGCAAGAAGACGAGATTGCAACATTGGAAGATGCTAAATTGTTTTTAGAAAGCGAGTTTAATTGTAATGTAGAGATTATTGTTGATGGAACACATCAGAAAGCTAAAGTTGCCCTGCCCGGAAAGGTTGGGATTTTAGTTGAGTAAAATTGTCGTTTGGTCATAGATGACCCTGGTAGGGATTACAGGAGGTAAAGATTCTGTCTTACCGTCAATTAAAGGGTCAGGGATTTTTGAATTACCAAAATACGCAGCAGTTTCAATAACAGTGGATTCAGTAGCAGAAACTATGGCTGGACGAAGATAATTTTCCTTACCACTAGATATTCTTGAAAGAGCTTCCCTAAATTGTAAATCATCCCTTTGGTCAACATCCGGATGAATCATTTGACTAATACCGTCTACTAAGTTGCCATTAAGACGACACCGGGCAAGATCTTCAACGTAAGTGTTCCATTGAGAGGTGGTAGCACCAGTTATGGTGCTTAATATTTTAAATAAGTTAGGATCACTAAAACCAGCTTTATTAAGAGTCATTTGAATTGGAGAATTTCCAACTACTGCCTCAAAAGCAATAACACCATGTGAATACATATCAACTTTAGGTGTTAGTAGATCATAATCTTCTGGATAAATTGCTTCAGGAGCAAGATAACTTGGAGTCCCAATAACAAATGGACTTCCACTAAATCTACTTCGTGAAAGAAGCTTACGATCTTGCATGGGATCTTCTAGATCAAAAACAGGGTCAATAGTTGCAACACCAAAATCAATTAAAGTTGCAGTCCCATCCGGACTTATAACAATATTACCTGGTTTAATATCGTGATGAATAACTCCACGAGTGTAAATACCATCACGAGCTATGATAAGATGTTGATGAATTCTAAGTAAGTCCTGTGGAGAAAGTGAACCACCATTAAGAGAACTTCTCATGTCACTACCCGGTATATGATTGTAAACAAAACCCATACCAAACTGGTCATCTAATGAAAAAAGATAGCGACGAGGAGAAAGTCCAATTTTACCTTCAGCTCTAACCATATCAATTTTTTGGATGTGATCTAAATTGTAAACCTGAGTTAAAGCAGTGATTTCACCAGATAGGGATTTAAGAGGATGTAATGAAGTAGGAGATATTAAATGAGTTACACCATCAATTTTAAGATAATAATTATTAGCACTTTTAAAATATTCAGCCTCAGTTATGGCTCTCAGACCAGTATGATTAAAACCAAAATTAATAGTACGAAGTTTAACAGTCATAGGACCACTATCACTATCTTCAAAAATTGTTGCACCTTGAGCACCGCCCCCTATAAATTTAGAAGCACCAATACCTAAAGGTCTAAAATAGTTAGGGTTACAAGCTAGTTCACTCTGTATTCTTTCAGTAAGGGTGGGTACCGCTAATTCTCTTTCAGACATGGGAATCGAATTTGGTAATAGATGGTTTATAAAGATTTCGTCACTAAATTGTTACAGTAAAAAGTCATAAGATTTATTAAGGTTGAAGTGATTGTTTTACTATGAAAGTTAAACTAGCTCTCTTGTCAATTGCAATCGCATTATTGTTTGCATTCTTCGTAGGATACGGAATTGAAGTATTTAGTGAATCACCAGATTTTGAAGAAGTATGTCCAAGATTATGGGATGTAGAAGATAAAGATAAGTGTGAAGAGTTAGGAGGTATTTGGGAGTCAGAAGTCGCAGAACCAGTTCCTAAAGCAAAAATTTGTAGAAATTCTGAGGATTGTTATGTTCAATATGATGTAATTAGAAGTAGCCATGACATGATTGTGTTCATCGTATCACTAATTGTTGGTATATCTGCAATCGTTGTAGGATACATTCTAAAAAAAGAATCAGTTAACACAGGGATATTATCCGGAGGAGTGTTACTGGTGTTGTATGGAACAATAAGATACTGGCAACATGCAAATGATATCCTGAAATTTGTTTTACTAGGAATAGCCTTAGCAGTCTTAATTTGGTTTGCTTACAAAAAATTAAAATAAATGAAACAAACACCACTTAAAATAAAATATGTCCTTGATAAAGTTAGTAAGTTTGGAATAACTTTAACTAAAAAGGATTCCGCAATAAAGTTTTCTGATAAGAATATCACGATGATTATGATTAACAAAGAACCAGCCTTCTTTCATTATGGTGAGGAAGTAGTGCCAACATTAAAATATTTGCTTAAAGCAATGATTTTACCAACAGTGACCGTCGACATGGGAGCTGTGAAGTTTGTGGTAAATGGTGCAGACATAATGCGACCAGGGATTGTAGATATAGGAACGTTTGATTCAGGAGAGTTTATCGTGATCATTGATGTTAACAATAAAATGCCATTAGCAGTTGGAATTGCTAACATGGATAGTTCAGAAATGGAAAGTGTAAGCTCAGGAAAAGTTGTGAAGAATATCCATTATGTAGGGGATGAAATCTGGAAGTTTGCATGATGAAAATTGAAATAAATTTTCAAATAATTCTTAGAGGGATATGATGAAAGTTTGTAAAAGCTGGTGGTCACAAGCAAGAGGATTAATGTTTAGTTCTAAACAAAATTTAGTAATGCAATTTAACTCTGAAAGAAAAGTTAGCTTACATATGTTCTTTGTCTTTTTCCCAATAGATGTTTATGTTCTAGATAGTTCTAAAAGAGTTGTGGATATTAAAAAAAACTTTAAGCCTTGGCAAGTTTGGAGTAGTTCAGTTAAAGGTAAGTATGTAGTTGAGTTAGCGTATCCTAAAAATTATTCTGTGGGAGAAAAAGTCAAATTCTAAAGATTATAGTTGTTTACTAAGCCATTTCTAATTTCATAGTAAACCCAGTTTCTATTAACACTGTTAGTAGAATCAACAGTGTAAGATGGGTTAAAACCAAAACGAGTTACCAAATCAGCATTTAATGAGGTAACGGTAGTCCCAAAATTTTCTTCTCGTCTAAGAGTCCGATCAATGTATAGCTTAACAGCACTATCAGTACCATCAATTCTCAAATATTTAGAAGTCATGTTAAAAAAAAGTAAAAATAAAATAAAAACTTAAGCTCCTAAAGAGCCTTCACTAATACCCTTACGCTGCACGATTTGTTTCCTAACTTTTTCTTGCAACTCACCAGGTAGTTTTTCGAAAGTTTGGTCAACTAATGAACTGTTACCACGTCCACCAGTAGCGGAACGTAAGTCGTTACTCCAACCGAAAAGTTCACCAACAGGCAACTTAGCTAAAACAATAGTAACGTCTCCTTCCTGCTGCATGTCTTGTAACTGACCACGCCTAGATGAAACTAACTTTGAAACTTCACCAACATAATCGGTAGGTGCTTCAATTCTAGTTAACTGCATTGGCTCGTATAAAACTGGTTTAGCTTGCATGATTGCACCACGGATACCTTCCCTTACTGCAGGATACATCTGTGCTGGACCTCTATGAATTGCATCTTCGTGTAAAGTACAATCCATTAAACTCACTTCCATGTTAATACAAGGATCTTTAGCAAGTGGACCTGCTTTCATAACGTCTTCAAACATGTCTAACACAAGTTCCATGATTTCGTTAATTTGGACGATACCACGGGTTCTGTCAACAAAAACATTTCCTTCAAAGACATCTTTAACTTTGTTTGCAACTTTTGTGTCCCAACCAAGTTCACGTAATACTGCAATACCTTCGTTATCTTTCTTTTTCCATCTTCCTGAAGGTATGTCGCCTTTCTTAATTGCATTAACAACATCTTGCTCTAAAGGTTTAACCGTTAAAAATAATTTGTTATGCTTGTTAGGAGATTTTCCTTCAACTTCACCACTCTCATTACAGATTGCTTCACGATAAACCACGATAGGGTTTGAAGTTTTTACTTCAACACCTTTCTCTCTAATGATACGTTGTTCGATAACTTCCAAATGAAGTTCACCCATACCATGAAGTAAGTGTTCACCAGTTTCTTCGTTAATCTCAATAACAATTGTTGGATCTTCCTTAGAAACTTGTCGTAAAACTTCAATAAGTTTTGGTAAGTCTCCAGGTTTTTTTGCTTCAATAGCTTTAGTAACTACTGGATCAAAAATGTGACTGATCTTTTCAAAAGGTTCAGCAGGACCCCCACTAGTTACAGTTTCACCAGGGTAACCAGCTTTCAATCCTGAAACACCAATAATGTTACCAGAAGGTACGTTATCTACAATTTCTCTTTTTGCTCCATTGTAAATGTATACTTGCTGAATCCTTGCAGGAGATTTCACCATGTTTAATATAACTTCTTCACCTTTACGCATGGTACCACTGAATAAACGACCAGCAGAAATTTCTCCCGCTTGAGGATCTACAACTACCTTAGTAATAATGAAGAAAGTTCTACCTTTAGGATCACAAGTCATCAATGATTTACCATCAACTGATTCTAAATCACCGGACCATAATTTTGGGATTCTGTATCCTTGGGCTTTTTTAGGACTTGGATGATGGTCTGCAACCATATCTAAAATAACTTCGTGTAATGGTGCCTTCTTAGCAAGAACTTTATATCCTTCAGGATCATCGTTTGTATATGCATCAATTATATCTTTAAAAGAAATTCCTTTCTTCTGCATATATGGAAGACTAATTGCCCAATTATGGAATGCAGAACCAAATGCAACGGTGCCAGCTTCAATTGAAACTTGCCATTGATCTGCGAACTCTGGAGGAGCCACAGCTTTAATGATTTTGTTAACAGCTAAAATGTGTGAAACAAATCTTTGCTGCATTTGTTCAGGAGTTAACTTTAATTCTTTGATAAGCCTGTCAGTCTTGTTAATGAACAAAATTGGTTTTACTCGCTCTCTTAATGCCTGTCTAAGTACAGTCTCAGTTTGAGGCATTGGTCCTTCTGATGCACAAACTAATACAATTGCACCATCTACAGCACGCATTGCTCTAGTTACGTCACCACCAAAATCAACGTGACCTGGAGTATCAATTAAATTAATTAGGAATTCTTTACCTTCAATATCGTGTACCATGGATACGGAAGCGGAATCAATTGTGATACCACGTTCCTGCTCGTCTTCATGGAAATCAAGCATTCTTGCCTTACCAGCAAGATGTTCACCCATCATACCTGCACCTGATAAAAGATTATCTGAGAATGTAGTTTTCCCGTGATCAATGTGAGCTGCTACGCCTACATTACGAATTTGTTCTGGTTCTTGCATGATTCGCAAGACTTTATCCACCATTTTTTCTGCCATATTTATTTCACCTAAAATGTATGTTTCTCGTGAACAGTTTGATATTCATGAAGTTCAGTGTCTGAAAACCATAACCCAATTTCTTGTTCAGCGTCAGTAACATCGCCAGATGCATGAATTAAATTTTTAATAGCGATGCCTTTTTTGTCAGTATATGCATAAGAGTGATGTGAGTAATCTCCCCTAATTGTCCCAGGTTGTGCAGATTTTGGTTCAGTTCCGCCAACAATCTTACGTACCAATTCAACAGCATGTAACCCACCAATTACCATTGCGATAACTGGACCAGAAGTCATAAAATCTTCAAGACCTTTGTAGAATGCTTTCTCAACGTGGGCTGCATAATGTTTTTTTGAAAAGTTAGAGTCAATTTGGATCATTTTCATACCCATAATTTTTAAGCCAACCTTCTCAAAACGAGTGATTATTTCTCCAACAAGAGCACGTTCAACAGCATCAGGTTTAAGTAACACTAATGTGTTTTCCATACTCATTGTTTGTCACCTTTTTTGTTTTTTAATCTAAACTGCTCAGTCCATCTAGTTAACATAGGTTTACGTTTTAGTACTAAGTAGTTTTTCTGTGATTTGGAATTTTTAAACCACAATATTTTTCCGTCCTTAAGGACGTACATTTTACCAGTCCCTGGTGGGATGGATTCTCCTGAAAATGAACATTTTGGCATTTAAATCACCTTTTACCGCGTCTACCGCCTCCAAGACGGTGCGCTTCAATTTCTGTTTCAAGTAACATTAAGATGTCACCAACTTGAATGGGACCTTTAACATTACGACGAATGGCTTTGTTTTTATCACGGCCGTCTAAAACTTGACACATAACTTGTGTAAGTTCTCCACGACTACCAGCACGAGCAACAATCTCTTTAACTTCAGCAGGGATTGCATCAGTAAATTTTACTTCAGCTTCCTTACTAGTGGTTGTTTGTGCTTCTTCTTTTTTAGATAACTTTTTTGCCATTTTTATTCTTTAGCTAGTGCTTCAATTGCAGACTTTGCATCTCCTTCTTTAGTTACTGCAACAGCAGCAGTTGATACTGGTAAACCAGCAGCAGCTCCTAAGTCTTCTTTCTTAGAAACTTCAAAACAGGGGATACCTTTCTCTTTACATAGTAAAGATAAGTGCATTACAATTTCTTTAGGAGAAACGTCAGCTGCATAAGCTACAAGTTTGGCAACGCCTTTCTCGATAGCTTTGGTTGCTTCGTTTGATCCTTTACTAATTTTTCCAGATGTTCGAGCGATTTCAATCGCTTCTAATACTTTTGCTTCATCAGCCATTTTTATAACCTCCACACGGGCACAATAGAATTGTTAACCTCGTTGTGAACCAACTTCATTGGTGTACTCCTTTGAGATGAGGTTTATTTATAAAGCTTGGGGTAAATTTCTGATTATACCTTTAGTTGCATCCACTTCTACCAAATCACCAGTTTTGAGATCAGTTGTTGCAATTTTAGTCCCAGTGATGCAAGGGATACCTAACTCTCGACTAATAATAGCTGCATGAGAAAGAATCCCTCCCAAATCTGTGATGATGGCAGCTGCCTTTTGCATAATGGGTACAAAATTAGGTGTAGTCATTTTGGTTACAAGAATTTCACCTTCCTGGAAATCTTCAAGGTTGTCCGTGATGATTCTTACTTTTCCAGTTGCAGTGCCTTTAGAAGCAATGTTACCAGATAGTTCAGTTGTATTTTCAGTCTTTGTAAACTTGAAATCTTTGTAAAGTTCTCCCAAGATACGATTATAATCAACAAACCATAACCCTTTCTCTTCTGAAAAAACAGTTTCAAAGTAACCGTTAAGATAATTATTTGTAAAAGTAGATTGGAATGTTGTTCTTAGTTGCTCTTGAGTTTCTTTTTTAATATTTAATTTAAGTACTATTTCTTTACAATGGTTCAGAGCTATTTCGTTGTTTTCTGACAAATTCCATTCATTAAAATCATATGAAAAAATGATTGGTTGCTGGTCTTTATAAAATCCTTGAGTGAGTTGGTAATGGTTACCAGGGATAATTTCCCCAAAGATACCATGACGGTTGATAATGAAAATAGTTGACCAAATTGTAGCTTCAATATGAGGAACAAAGTCAGCATCATAGTTAGTGGGGTCAAGGTTAAGATCATCAAACCATTGCATTGCTCCCTTAACAGTTAACCCACGAATACGGTGTTTTTTTATTTCATTTGTTTTTGGATTTAGCCTGAGAGCACATAGTTCTTGGCCATTAGTTTGAATGTACCTTAGTAAGTTTGAAGAACGTTCCTTAAGTTCAATAGCTCTGAAAGAAGTTGGTTTATCGAAAGGGAGATTAATGTATTTTTTAAGTTCAGCTAAACGGATTCTTTTTTTGTAATCTTCATCACGCATTTCTTTCAAATTTTTATGATTAATGGCCTCAAACCATTCAGTGAAAGAGATTTGCGTTTTGTAAAGTTTTCCTTGATCCATAATATTTTTTAGGCAAAGCTAGTTATTAATATTTGTATTTTGGAGTAAATGTTTTATGAAGGCCAATATAAGCTTGGATATGTATTAGACGCCCTGTTTAAAAAATCATAATCTTCTTAAACTCAAATTGTTAATAGAAGGTATGTGTGGGATTATTGGTTATGTAGGTGAGAAAGGGGCTTATTCTATCTTGTTATCCGGATTACGTAAATTAGAGTATAGGGGTTATGATTCTGCAGGGATATGTACAGCAAGTAATGCTTCACTAGTAATGAACAAAAAGAAGGGTAGAGTCGAAAATCTAGCAAGTAGTTTTTCCCCAGGAACAATTGGTATTGCCCACACGCGTTGGGCAACGCACGGCCAGCCAATAGATAAGAATGCACACCCATTTGTAGATGAAAAAAATTCTATAGCAGTAGTACATAACGGAATAATTGAAAATTATTTAGAATTAAAAGAAGGGTTACGTGCAGGAGGTGTTAAGTTTTCTTCTGATACAGATTCAGAAGTCTTAGTACATTTAATTGCGCAAGCGTATCAGGGAGATTTAAAAGAGGCTGTCTTAAGAGTGATACCAAAATTAAGAGGAGCTTACGCAATGGTTGTGATGCATAAAGATACTAAAGAATTAGTAGGTGCACGTAACGGAAGTCCGTTAATTATTGGCATTGGAGAGAGTGAAAACTTTTTGGCATCAGATGTTTCTGCAGTAATTGAACATACAAAAAAAGTAGTTTATCTAAATGATTTTGAAGTAGCATGTGTTGGTGAGAAAGTTAAAGTATATGGGTTTGATGGAGTGGATAAAGAAGTTAAAATTGAACAAGTGCATTGGGATATAGAGCAAGCACAGAAACAAGGATACAAATCATTCATGATTAAAGAAATATTTGATCAACCTCAAGTGGTAGAAGAACAATTGAAAGTTGTTTTTGAACAGGTTAAACCTGCAAAAGTACACATTGTAGCATGCGGTGGTGCAGGGTTTGCAGGAGTTCTTGGGGAGTATGTTATTGAGAGAGTTGCCAAAATAAGTACAAGATTTTATCATGGTTCAGAGTTTAGATACAGAAGCCCAATTCTTTCAAAAGATGATTTAGTTATTGCAATCTCGCAAAGTGGAGAGACAGCAGACACACTAGCGGCAGTTAGAATGGCTAAAGAGAAAGGGGTTAAAACATTAGGAATAATTAATGTAGTTGGAAGTACAATCGCAAGAGAAGTTGACTCAATAGTTTACACAAGAGCAGGTCCGGAGATTAGTGTAGCATCAACCAAAGCATTTTTAACACAAGTAATGGCAATGTATCAGTTTGCTTATTCCTTAGTAGGAAGTAAGTTTGAGTTTGCTGGTTACAGACAGATGATTGAACATATGTTAACGTTAAGTGAGGTCATAAGGAGATTAGCGGAGAAATATTTCTTATATTCAAACTTTATCTACATTGGAAGAAATAGAAATTATGCAATTGCTTTAGAGGGTGCATTAAAGTTAAAAGAAATCGCATATATCCATGCAGAAGCATATCCTGCTGGAGAATTAAAACATGGACCACTAGCTTTAGTGTGTGAAGACATGCCAACATTTGCTATCTGTCCACAAGATGAGTTCTATGATAAAACATTTAGTAACATTCAAGAGATTAAGGCGCGTAATGGTCGAGTGATTGTGTTGGCTACAGAAGGTGATGAGAAGATTAAACTTATTAGCGATGATGTACTCTATATTCCAAAAGTGGATCCTTTGCTTTATCCGTTGTTATCAACAGTACCAGTACATCTGTTTGCATATCATATAGCGGATTTAAGAGAATGTGACATAGATAAACCAAGAAATTTAGCGAAGTCCGTAACCGTTGAGTGAGATATTCATAAGTAAAGTTTCCAATGAAAAATTAGAATGACATCCCAAGCAGAATATATTACAAGACAGTTGCATCAAGCAGGGTTAAGTGGAAGATTAGCAATAGATGTAGATGATACATTATCTAAAACTACTGAAAATTTTATTGTAAAGTTAAATCAAATGTTTCCAACAGAAAGAGTGATTACAGTTGCAGAAGCAGAAAGACATTATGGATTAACGGGAGAATGTTTACATTGGGGAGATCTTCCTGAAGCAAAAGAGTATTTATCATACTTAGCACATGCACCCGAAGAACATAGAGATTTAAACACATTCCCAGGGGCAGTTGAGGGGATGAAAAAGTTATACGACGAAGGGTTAATTGGATGTTATTTCACTGCAAGAATTGAAGATATGCGGGTAGTTACAGAAGATTGGTTGCATAGACATGGGCTTCCAGATGCACCAATATTTATGAGAGATGAATCAGTGGGTTTTGATTATCACCATGGATGGAAAGGACAATTACTGAATGACCTTTTACCAAATGTGTCAGGAACAATAGATAATGCGGCACTTGTAGCAAGACATGCTGAAAAGTTAGGATACAAAGGTAAGTTCTTTTTGTTTGGGTTAACAGATGCAGATTATCAAAGTACAACTGGAAGAGTGATTCCAGTTCAAAATTGGGAAATTGCCACACCTACAGTTTTAAGACATTTAAAGTAAAGTACCGCAATCAATATAAATTATCAAATTCTTAAATTAATATGAGATATGCACATCTAGCTGATTTACACTTAGGATCCTGGAGAGATCAAAGAATGAGAGATTTGTCCACAAACGTTTTCCTAAAAGCGATAGATGAATGCGTTGCTGCCAAAGTGGATTTCATTCTTTTTGCAGGGGATTTGTTTAACACAGCCCTCCCTTCATTAGACACATTAAAGATTGTAACAAAAAAATTGAAAGAGTTGAATACATTAGGAGTCCCCCTTTATGTAATTCCAGGGTCACATGATTTCTCACCTAGCGGGAAAACAATGATTGACGTACTTGAAAATGCAGGTTTAATGATTAATGTGTGTAAAGGATCAATAGACACAGAGACAAAAAAGTTACAGCTAAGGTTTACAGTAGATCCAAAAACTGGAGCAAAGATTACAGGGATGTTAGGTAGGAAAGGACAGTTAGATCAAAAATTCTATGAAGAATTAGATAGAAATGTTTTAGAGAAGGAAAATGGATACAAGATTTTTTTGTTTCATACCACAATTGCAGAACTTCTTCCAAAAGATCTTTCATTTATTGACTCACAACCATTATCCTATTTCCCTACAAACTTCGATTATTATGCAGGTGGACATATTCACTGCCCAGCTAAAGTAGAATATGGGAGAGGTGTTGCAACATACACAGGAGCATTATTTCCAAACAATTTTGCAGAGTTAGAAAAGTTTGGTAAAGGTGGATATTATTTAGTAGAAGATGGTAACGTTGAGTGGAAAGCATTAGAATTAATGAAACATGAAAAGTTGATTTTGAATTGTGGGATGAAGTCGCCTGATGTAGTTACATTTGACATCTTAAATGCATTTGCAAATAAAGATTTAAACAATACCTTAGTTACTATTAGATTGAAAGGAATGTTACAACAAGGTAGGGTTGCAGATATTAATTTTAAACATATCTTTGAAACATTGTATGCGCAAGGAGCTTACTTTGTAATGAGAAATACTGCAAAAATTAATATTGAAGAGTTTGAAGAAATTTCTCTTGCAAAAAGTGATCCCGCAGCAATTGAAGAAGATACAATCAAAGAACATTTACAACAAATGAGTACATTTAATGTAGATACTGAATATAAAATAATAAAGTCTTTACTACATTCGCTACACACAACCAAAAAAGAAGGTGAAAAAAATTCAGATTTCCTCAAACGTATTGAAGATGAAGTGGGAGGAGTGTTACAGTATACGGAACAATAACCAACTTTAAAAGTATTATTTTGTTTGCACATGTTCCACCAGATTTATAAAGTTAAAAAAATGTTAAAGAGTGAGTATATGATTAAACTAATTACATTAAACATTGAAGGAAATAGGCATTTGTCTAGAGTAGTTCCTTTCCTTAAAAAAGAAGACGCAGATGTTGTGTGTTTGCAGGAAGTTTTGAAATCAGACGTAGAGATGTTTGAGAAAGAGTTAGGGATGTTTGGAAAATTTGTTCCAACAATGGATAATTGGAATAATCCATTAGATCATTTCAAAGGTATTTGGGGTGTATTATTTCTTAGTAAAGAAAATGTTCAAGTAGATTATTATTATTATGTGGGTGAAGGAAAAGTCCCGGTATATGTAAATCCAAATTCTACAGATAGAGTTCTAGTTTATGGGACTATTGAGGGAATAACCATTGGGACAACCCACTTTACTTGGACGCCAAACGGTGAAGCTAACGATGAGCAAAGAGAGGATGCACCAAAGTTGATAGAATTTATCAAAGGAAAACCATTTATTTTATGCGGAGATTTTAACGCTCCAAGAAGGAAAGAGACATTTTCTAAGTTTGTAGAGAATTTTAAAGATAATCTTCCAGTTGAGGTTGAATCAACAATTGACCCTGTATTACATAAGAAAGGAGATTTAGGATTAGCAGTTGACACAATATTTTCAACACCAGAGTACACAGTTAGTAAGGTTAGAGTTGTAGAAGGATTAAGCGATCATAAAGGAATTGTTGCAATTATTTCTAAGAATTAAAACATATTTTGTTTAATATAATTTTATAATTATGTTTAAAAGAAGAAAAAGTAAAAAAATAAAAATTTAGTTTCTACGCATCCAGTACCAAACACCAGCTACAACTAAGATTACTGCTAATGCAATCCAAACCCACACAGGAGAACCACTTTCTTCTGGTGCTTCAGTTGTTGATTCAGTAGGTGCAGAGGTTCCTTCCGAAGTTGCTTCCGTAGTTTCTTTAGTAGCTTCAACAGTTGGTGCGCCTACTTTTTCACCAATTACGAAATAACTGAAACCAGGAGTGGTTGCAGTATAATGTACATAAGTACCATCATCTTCGCCTTTATTGGTTGAAAGTTCTACCCACTGATTACCAGTGTAGTGGTATAACGCAACATTAGTTGATGTTAAAGCATTATCTTTTAACCAATCAGTTTCAACCTTGAACTTAATAACCCTATCAGTTACTGCTTCAGCTTTTAGCGCATTTCCTGTTGTAATTTCTAAATTCCTGTAGGTTTTTCCTGCAAAGGATTTAACGCTACTTGGTAAACTATCATGCCTAAGAACCTGTGCCCATCCACCGTAAACGGTTTCTGATAACTTAAAAGATACTTCAGTGATTCCGATAGCTCCATTTTCAACTGCAACAGTAGCAGTTTCACCAGCGTTAATGGAAGCCCAAACTTTCTTACTGGAAACTCCAGCGGATCCTGAAGAGGTTCCTCCACTGGAACCACTAGAACCGCTTCCACCAGAACTACCTGCAGTGATGGTATATACCCCAACACCAGTACTGGTGTGATTAGCGAAATCTGTTGCACTACATGTTTCAGTTTCAAAGTCACCAACAGTACTAGTACTAGGAGTTGTATCTGTAAAGACTAGAGTATTAAGAATACCACTCACTGCATCGGTAGCAGTACAAGAGCAAGTAACAGTTCCACCTTTTGCTGCATTATTACAAGTAACAGCGATTACAGGATACCCATTATCAACTGAGAAGTTGATTTTTTGTGTGTTGTTTACGTTTCCAAATGAATCATTTGAAAAGATTGTCACAACATACTGGCCATCTGTTAAACTTGAAACGTTGTAAGTAATATTCCATACACCACTTTTGGTTGAATCTGCGTAAGTTGAATTACGCGCTGAAACGTTGAAAGGAGTCCCATTACCATTATCAAACTGGAAACTAACATTTTGAGTAACTCTTGTCAATCCTGATCTCCAAGTTCCATTGGTGATAGTAATATTAAAGATTTGGTTAGATGACCCTACTGTAAAGTTTCTCATTTCAGCTGGACTGTTAAGAGCTGAGATGTTTAAAGGAGTATTCACACTAAAGTTGAGGGTCCTTGTACTTTGGTTCATGTTTCCAGTTGAATCATTCACAAAGAACTTCACATAGTAAAGATTAGGTGAACCTCTTAAACTTGAAACGTTGTAACTAATGTTCCAAACTCCTGAATAGTTGTTTGCGGTAATGTTTCCAACACTAGTTAAAAACACAGTTACGTTTGCTATAGCCAGAGAATCATCGGCTTGTACACCAAAGCTTATGTTGTTTGTATTAATGGTATAGTTCGGAGAATTTCCAGGTAGTAAGTTAGTTACATTTGGTGCTTGGAAATCTACAAAGAATGTAAAGTTCTCTGAACTGTTTATGTTGTTAATGGTATCATTTGCATGGATAGTTACTACATGCCTACCATGTGCTAAAGTAGAGACGTTGTAGTTTAAAGACCATTTGCCGAAAGTAGGGTTGTTATTTATTGCAGTTACATTAAACCCAGTTCCAGAGGCATTATCAAAAGCAAAATAAACTCCAGAGGTACTATGGCTCCAAGTTGAAGATCTATTAATTACTTTTATAGTAGCGTTAAAAGTCTGGTTACTAGACCTAATACTAAAGTTTTTATCAAGAGCTTGAGTTAATGTATCAACAGTAACATTAGGGGCATTATTAAAGTAAAAAGTTATGGTTTCGGTGTCATTCACATTACCAGCATAATCTGTTGCAATTACGGTAATTGTATGTGTACCTCCATGGAAGAAGGATCCATTAATCGAAACATTCCATAATCCGTTGACATTAAACCCAGTGGTATTGTGAGCAATCATGTTAAATCCAATTCCGGTTGCGTTGTCAAATTGGAAGGTTACGTTCTTTAATCCAGCACCTGAATCTAGAATGGTTGCGTTAAATGTAACATTGAAAGAAGAGGTATTAGTTAAGTTAATGTTTGTAGGAGGTGTTAAATTAACTACTTGAGGGACAGTATTATCAATAATAAGGCTTACAATAGTAGTGTTAAAAGTACTTAAATCTCCACTCCGATTTCTAGCAAAAACGCTTAGGTTGTATGTTCCTTCTGCAAGAAGGGACATATTAAATGAAGAGTTTAAGAATGAGCTTTGGTTTAAAGTGGTGTTGTGAATGGTAGTATTATAGATGTATGAATGTGAGGTGTTTGACCAAGCAAATGTTACATTCATGATATGTTGGTTTGTATCAGCAGTTTGAGGGAATGATGCATTAAGGTTAATTGTATCATTGAAAGTAGTAGAAAAATTAGTGTGATTGGTCGGAGCATTTACCTGAGGCACCCCTATTAGTGTAGAATTTACAAACAAGATTCCCATTAAAACTGTAAGCGCGATTACAAAAACAAATATATTTTTTTTATTAAACATCATCTATACCACCTTTTTTTTGTATTAAAATATTATGATTAGTTTTTAATAAAGTTTTTTGTTATTTAAAGGTTTGGTTTTCTAGAACAGAGTTCTTTTTTTGATTTTGAATTAATTTTTTAATACAATTAATGATAAGCAACAATTTTATATAGTTTATTTTAGATTCTTACCTTATGAAAAAAGTATTGGTGAGAGTTGATTGGAATGTTCCACTAAATGAATCGCTAGAAGTTGTGGATGATACTAAGATTAGAAGTAGTTTAAAATTTATTCAAAAATTGTTAGAAGAAGATCAGGTAGTGGTAATTTTGACTTCAATAGGAAGGCCAAACGGAACAATTGTTGAAAAATTAAGAGTGGATCCAGTTTATAATAAATTAAAGGAATTATTGAAAGGATTATTGCCGGCAGTTAGTATAATTAAGTTAAATGATTCCATCGGAGAAGAAGTAAGATTACAAATTGATAAGTTCTCTAAAATTAATACTAAGGGGATTGTCATGTTAGAAAATGTTAGATTTTATCAAGAAGAACTTGACAATGATACAGGTTTTGCACAATCATTAGCAAAATTGGGAGATTCTTACATCAATGATGCATTTTCAGTTTGCCACAGAAAGCAAGCTTCAGTACATGCCATTACTAAATTTTTACCTTCAACACCCGGACCAAACTTAATAAAAGAAGTACATTACCTTGAAAAGTTGAAAGACGAAAAGGCAGTCTGGATTCTTGGAGGAGGGAAATTAGATAAACTTAAAATTCTGGAAATTGCTTTGAAAAAGGCAGATAAAGTGTTACTAGGAGGTGCTTTACCATTTGCTTTCATGAAAGCACAAGGAATCCCTGTTGGAATGTCTAAAGTTACTGACGAAGCAGTTTCTGAAGCTAAAAAAATTTTGAAGATGAAAGAATCTAAAAATATTGTATTGCCAGTAGATTTTGTGGTATCTGAAAAGATTTCTACCAGGGTAGAAAGTAAAATTGTAGGAGTTAATGAAATTGAATCAGGAAAAATTGCTTTAGATTTAGGTCCAAAAACTGTAGAATTGTTTAAACAGCATCTAAGAGGAGCAAAAGAAGTTTTCTGGAATGGACCCCTTGGATATTTTGAGATTAATGATTTTGCAAGAGCAACCAAAGAGATTGGAAGATTCATTGGAGGATTAAATTGTTTACGTATCGCTGGAGGGGGAGAAACAGTAACAGCATTAAATAAATTCCAGATGGGACATTTGTTTGACCATGTTTCCCTAGGAGGAGGAGCAACATTAAAATTCTTAGCAGGGGAAAAATTACCAGGTCTTTTAGTGTTACAAAAAGCTAACCTTGGAAAGAAAATTGTACAACTAAATTCTTACCAAGATTAATTCTAACCAAATTTTGGAATAAACCTAATTCACGTTGTAATTTTTCTTCCTGCTTAACAATACGTTCCTCAATAGTATTAAGACTATCTTCCAAAGCAGTAGTTTGGTTAGTAAAATGGTTTAGACGGTAAGTTAAGTCCTCAACCCTAGTTAAGAAAGAAGGATCAGGATCATTTTTGGATTCGTTACGTTCACGAAGAAGATGAAAATATGTACGTTGCAAATTCTCAATATTAATTTGGTCAAGTTGGTTGCTAATATTTGTGACCGTAGATAAAGGGAGGTCAATGTTCCCATTCGATAAAAGAGCCCTAAGATGGTTAAGTGGATGAAGAACAGTTAAACTTTGATCTTCCCTGAAAGTTTGTAAAGGGTTCTCTAAATAATTATTTAATAATGGAAAATTTCCAAAATGGTTGTAAACTAAAAAGGCAGGAGAAATTTCTTTGAAAAAGTTAAAGACTCTTTCTTCAGTTTTTTGGATCTCAATAAGATCGTTTTTCCTTTTATCTTTAGATAATGTGTAAGCAAGATAATCTGAATCTTGTTTAAGTTTTCTGAATTCTTGCTCTTTTTCTAACCTTTTTTCTTCAGCAAGAGATGCTCTAACCTCAAAATCTTTTTTATGTTCATACAGTTTGTTCAGTTTTTCTTGTTCCCGATCAAGAAAATTCATACGTTCAATGATTGTAAAAGTACCCATAACTTTACCTTCACGAAGAAATTTTTCAAACCCCTTACCAAGATTTTGTAATGTGATGAGTTGACGTTGCAAAGAAGTAAGAACAGGTAAATCAGGCATTTTGAAAACGTTATCTTGGATTTGAGGGATAATTGTTTCAAGTTCTTTCAAAAGTAAATGGTTATGTTCAATACCATCTTCCAAAGAGATTTCAACGGGAAAAGTAAAAGTTGAAAGTAGCTTTTTTAGTTGAATAGAAATGTTTTGAGCAGGAACTATTTCTTGAACTGGTTCTAATTCTTCATAACTTAATTCTAGCGACCACCTGATTTCTTTAAGCTTATTAAGGTAATCATACAGTTTTTTATCTAATTGCAAAGAGTTAGTTAAATTGGTACGTTGATTTTGGCCCCAATCGCTAAGACTAGAAAAAGAAATCACTTCAACCTCCGGTTCTGAAGGTTCTGCCTTAAACAGGCTTATAATAAGTTCAACCCACCCCATAGAAGGTATGAAGAAGAGAGGTTTTTATGTATTATGGTAATGTAGAGTTATCTAGAATAGTGCTAAGTTGGATGAGAGTTATCTACCCGCTACAATTTCAATTATGTCACCTTGCTGAAGAAGATGCTCTTTGCCAACAGTTCTTTTAGTTTTAATATCAATAGCGCGAATGAAATTCTTGCCAAAATCAGTATGAAGCTTGTAAGCGAAGTCTAGCGCAGTACTTTTTGGAGGGAGAAGGAAACAGTCTGGAAGAACATTACCATCTTTATCTTCTAATTTGCTACCACCTGGAAAAATTGCTAGATAGTTTAGTAGTTGGAACACAGCAGTGTCAAGAACTTGTTGTACACCAGTAGAGTGATTGTCAAGGACCTGAGTTTTTATGAAGTTCAGAGCTTCTTTTTGTTTATCATTTAATGAAGATTCGTTTTTGAAAGTGAAATTGGTTTCCCCAGGAACGTATTCAATAAGATTCGCCTTAGAAGCCTGCCTTAATGCAAGTTCAGATTCAGCTGAGCAAGGAATAAATTGGTATTCAGGAAAGGTAGCTTGAAGTTTCTTAAAGTTCTCTTGCGCTCCAGGAACGTCAATCTTATTACAAGCAAGAACCATGGGTTTAGTTAGTTTTCGTAATTCGGTAGCTAAAGATTTGAGGTCATTTCCATCCCATTCTTTAGGAGTATCTTTGTTAAGGTTAAGTTTAAGAAGAGATTTGTCGATCATATCCTCAGTAACTTTTAACCCAGAAAGTTGTTTTGCTAAAGCGATTTTGATTTCTTGTTTTTCTTGCTGGATAGTCCTAGCAAATTTTTCCCACCCTTTACTAAGAATGTTAAGGTACCACATATCTAACTCCACTTCCAAGAACTTAACGTCTTCAGCAGGATCATAACTTAAAGGAGGGATTACTTCACCTTTCTCATTAGTAGATCCTGAAACGTCAATAACGTGGATGAGAACGTCTGCTTGGCGGAGGTCATCGAGAAATTGATTACCCATACCCTTACCTTCATGCGCTCCAGGTACTAAACCTGCAACGTCAATTAGCTGGACTGGAACAAACCTTTGGTCTTTTAAAACAAAACCATCCCTTGGATTAGAAGTTTTGTCAAATAGTTTTGCAGGGTCTTTAACTTTAACGTAACCAACACCATCATTCGGTTTAATAGTTGCGAAAGGATAGTTTGCAATCTCTGCTTCAGCTAAAGTAGCAGCTTTAAAGAATGTACTTTTTCCAACATTAGGTTTCCCAACAACGCCTACTAACATGTTTAGCTGGGGTTGCGTTACATATATAAAGATAACTGGAATTTTTTGAGGGTGGTATTTGGAATGGGACACCTAATTGGTGCATGGGGACTTGGGAAAGTTTGGGAAAGAAAGTGGCCAATTAGTAAATATGGATGGTTTTTTCTTTTATTAGGAGGGATCTTACCAGATGCTGACTTTTTATTTGATTGGATTTTAAGGTTAGAGTTACATAGAACGTTTTCCCATAGTTTATTGTTTGTATTATTTTGCGGGTTGTTAGTTTATGTTTTGTTTAGAAAGAAAGAGTATAGCTGGTTAATTGGACTAGGGGTACTATCCCATTTATTATTAGATATGATGTGGGCACCAGGGGTTCCAATACTTTGGCCAAGCATGTTACATTTCTCTTACTCAGGGATTACTTATTTTGATCCGACTGCAGTTTCTTTATTTGTTGCTTCAAAGGAAGAGTTGGCATTTAGGTTAAAGTTTGCAGTTTTTGATATGGGCCTTGGAGCAATTTGGATTTTTTATCTAATGTGGAAGAAAAATTTGAAGTTTTAAAAAATTGGAACATAAGCACAAAACTTTATATACACTTTTTGTTCATTATAAGAATGCCACGAAGGTTAATACCAAAAAGTAGGTTGATCACAATTTTGGATGGAGCTAGAGTTAAGTATAAAGATATCTTCGATTTAAAACAATTCTATGACGATTTACACGAATATCTTCAAGAACATGATTGGGGTTCCGAAGAAATGGGTGGTGGAGAACAATTTGAAACTTATTACGATGAAAGAGTTAACGAAAGTGGATCAAAAGAGTTTAGAATTTGGTGGAGATTAACAAAAGTACCAAAAGGTACGGCGGCAATGACTTACCATTTAGATATTACATTCAAATGTTTAGCAATCTCCGATACAGAAATTGTCAGAGAAGGACAAAAAATGAAAGTTCAAAAAGGAGAAATGGAATTAACTGTTGGGGTTTATATTGAAGAAAATTATAAAGAAGGGTTTGATAAAAGTCCAGTTCTATCTTTAGTGAAAAATTTGTTCACAAAAAGAGTCTATAAAAGTATCATGAACCAAAGAAAGAAGGAAGTGTATCAAGAAACATACGCAATGTTTAACTGGATAAAACAATGGTTCAAATTGAAAAGATACCTTCCTTACGAAGAAACAAAGAGTTTTTTCCCTTCAACTGCTTACCCCTCACATTTGAAAGAGTGAGCCACTACCCACTGGTCAACCACGGGTAGAAGTTATAAAGTACATTTTTAATTATTTATTTCTTATGAAAATGATTCAAAACATACTTTCTTCACCAGAACTTGCCGAGTTTATGGGAATCTTACTTGGAGATGGGTTTATTGGTGCTTATGGGACTATAAAGATCATACAAATAACTGGCCATAAAATAAATGATAGAAAATATTAGGATAATTATTTAATCCCTTTAATGGAAAAATTGTTTAATAGAAAAGTTCATCTTTATGAGACTCACAATTGTATTCGAGCAACCCTTTATTCGAAGGAAGTATTTGATTATCTTAGAAAGATACATGGATTTCCGGTTGGAAAAAAAGGGCATGTAGTTGTTCCACCCAACACGATTACAACAAGAGAATGTAAAATAAGATTGCTTCGAGGATTATTTGACACTGACGGTTCAATCCATTTACAAAGGAAAAAATATCCAGTGATTGCGATTACTACCACTAGTGAACCTTTGGCATATAAGGTTCAAGATTTACTAAATGAGTTAGATTTTGGAGCCTATATTTGTAAAAGTAAAAGTGAACATAAGCTAGCTTATAGGGTAACTATCTTTGGAAGGAAGAAAATTTTAAGATGGAAAGAGATAATTGGATCTTCAAACCCCTACCATTTAAAGAGGATTATTTCAGCTCTGAAAATTAATACTCTTTGACCCTTATGAGTCAAAGCTAATACCATACAGAGATTTTATCTATAAGTAGAAACTTTAATAAAGAAGTTCTGTTAAAAAGAGGTTATTGCCCCAGTGGCTTAGTGGCTACTTTGTCTCTATGAGATAAAGCTATAGATAGCACCTGACTTGTACTTGGTGCGCAGACTCACTCTGGTGTGTATACACATAAAAAAACGCACATTAAGAGATCAGGAGGTCGCGAGTTCAACTCTCGCCTGGGGCTTATTTTTTATTTTCTTAAAAATTCATCTAATTGTTTCCAATAATGAACCCTTGTAGCAAAAGGATTTTCTGAGATATTATTTTCAACCACAGCAGGAATATGATGAGTATTTAGTAAACCAGAATATTTCATAGCTGGATTCTTTGTACCTTCACTCAATAAATGTCCTTGCCAAAATGTTTCATCACCAATTACATGAATACAACCTGGCCTTTGTTGAATTTGATGAATTAAAGCGATAGCTTTTCCAATTTTATATTGAAATCCTAAATACTGGCCGGTAAGAATTACCTCCACAGGACCTGTTTCAGGAAGTAAATGAATAGCATGTTTAGGAGTAAGGTAAGCATTGTCTGTAATAGCTACAAAGTTCTCAAGATCATTGAAATAAATTTCTCCAATTGTTTCTTTTGAAGTGAAAATTATTTTCTTCCCTAAAGGTATGCCTGCATCTAGAAGTCTATCTATACTAGTCCCAGGATTTGGATGGTTTACTTCAATTACTGTGTACATTCTTTGCTACCTTCCTTGCTATATGTAATGGTTCTGGCATTTTATGTGGATGTTTCATTAGATTTGGTACCAAGCGTTTAGTAGTGCCTAAAGAAACTTTGTACCCAGGTGAGATAAATAAAGGGTTAGCATGAGGTCTTGATTGAAATGTTATGGAAACTATTTCATCTGTGGTCGTTGGAGATT
>FLOH01000223.1_pt1 | contig 88691 bp, 84 predicted proteins | sample 756751 | NCBI WGS metagenome assembly FLOH01 (sample SAMEA4026879, study PRJEB14308) | marine metagenome | biome: coastal water; material: water | depth 74 m
TTTTAGGTTGTTACAGTTTGATGTTGTAATAGCCTAAGACAGCCAACATTAGCCAGTAACAAATCGCAGTAATAGCGATTGAAATTCCTAGGCTTAAATAAAACGCCACACCTTGTCTTAATAGTAAAGGCAAAGCGACAAACAACGCTAATGATGGAATCACCAGCCAAAAAATACTACTAGACAAAGCGCTTATTTTTTCAACATCTTTAGTGTCCACATAAATCCAAATAATAGCCAGAACAGAAACCAGAGGAATAGAGGCCAGCAGCGATCCGAGTAAAGAGCTGCGCTTTGAAATTTCAGCTATGGCAACAATCAGAAGCGCGCTAATAAAAACCTTGAGAGCATAATAAATCATATTGAAATAGTTATGCTTGTGCCGCTACCTTGTGTAGATGATAGAGAGATTTCCCAGCCTCTTTGAGTGATGATTTGATCAACAATAGCTAGGCCTAATCCTGTACCGCCACTCGCCCTATTGCGCGAAGACTCTAAGCGGTAAAACGGCCTAAATATTTTCTCTTGATGCTGCTCTGGTATGCCAGAACCTTGATCTGATATGGTGATCTTTAGGGTATCGTCCTGGTATTCCCATGAAATAGATACTGGGTTTTTGTTGCCGTAGCTAATGGCGTTATCAATTAGATTAAACAAAACTCGATGCAGTGCAACGGCGTAAGTCTCAAATTGATAATCGCCGTCATCAGCTAAATTAATAATTTGAGACTTATCAGGCTTTATTTCTTTAATAATAGCTGAAATTAACGTATTGATATTAACAGGTTCAATATTCTCATCTTCAAGGCCTTTGGTAAGCTGCATGTATTCTCGAATGATCAACTCCATATTATCAATGGCTTCGGCAATTTCGCTACTGAGTTCAGTGTCAACAGAGTCTGGCAACATTTCTAGCGCCATTCTCATTCGAGTTAGAGGCGTGCGTAGATCGTGCGAGATGCCGCCCAATAATACGGTGCGATTCTCTAGTAGGTTTTGCACATCGGTAGACATTTTGTTAAAAGCTCTGGCGGTTTCTGCAAGCTCTTTTGGACCCTCTTCTAAAAGAGGTTTTGGTACGCCACCAGCGCCAATAATGGTTGCAGCTTGAGAAAGGTTTTGCACCGGTCTGGTGATTTTTCTAACCAATAGTAGACTGCTAAAAATAGCCATGATTGATAAAATTGCAACAAGATAAAACGCAACATAAGGAAGCGCCACACCAATTCTTTGTTGATCAAAACCAATTCTAACGGTTTTTTCTGCAATCTTAATATCCACCCAATGACGATCAAGGTTTCCAACCTCTGGTGAGATATCAACATTCGAGCCTAACCTGCTAGAAAGACTTTCTTCCATAAAGCTAAAATGCGGCTTTAAGTGGGTGTGTTCTGCCAGCTGTTCGGCGCCATTACCCCAATAAAGTTGGTGATTTTTTGAAAGCTCGTCAATAAAGTCTTGTCTGGTTTCTAGCGGTAGCTCAACATAGGTTTTGGCAGAAAGCAAAATAAGAGAAGCAAGGTCATCGGCGTTTCTTTTGCCAACGGGAAGAATGATGAAGTAGCCAGCGATGGCGATAGTTGCTAGCAAAAAAATCAGCATAGTGCTGGTTATTATTAATGAGGTTCGACCAAACAGGGTTTTGGTCATGCTGCGCTGTCTCCATTTGGAGTGAAGCGATAGCCCACGCCGCGAACGGTGCGAATAAATTGAGGCTTGCTCGGATCGAGTTCAATCTTTTTTCTTAAGCGGGTAATGCGCACGTCAATTGAGCGATCAAAAGGGTCTCGGTCAATGCCAGACAATTCATCGAGGATAAAATCACGACTGATTGGATGGTTTGGATTGTTAATAAAAAGCTGTAAAAGTTGAGTATCAGCATAGCCTAAAGACATTTCGCTGCCTTTGTTGAGTAGGATAAGTGAAGTCCTATTAAATACGTAGCTGCCAAATTTATACAATGCTTCCTCTGAGATTTTCTCTGTTTGACTATAAGCTGATCGTCTAAGCAGCGCATTAATACGTGCGAGTAACTCACGTGGGTTAAAAGGTTTTGACAAGTAATCGTCTGCACCAATTTCCAAGCCGATGATGCGATCAATATCCTCACCCTTGGCAGTTAGCATAATAATGGGTATATTAGAAGAGCCGCTTAACCGCCGAGCAATAGAAAGTCCGTCCTCCCCTGGTAGCATGAGATCCAGCAAAATAAGATCGGGCTTGTGATTACTAAGCCAGCTATCCATTTGTACGCCATCTTCAACGCTCTCGCTATTAAACCCCTGTTCGTTTAAATAGCGCGTTAGCATCCGGCAAATCCCGGGATCATCATCAACAATTAAAATATTTTTATTATCACTCATCATTTAATTATACGTCAGCATTGGCCAATATGGTGCTGGTTACAATTGGTAACAAAGCGTTTTCAATTGATTTGTGCGGGAAATGTTCTGGTTACATTGGGGCGCTATACTGATCCCAGTTTCAAAAATAATTTAATAACAAGGAAGCAATACCATGAAAAAAATAACAAAAATTTTTGCATTATCAACACTACTTTTGGGTGCGTATACAGTCCAGGCACATGTAGCCAGTCACGAACATCAGCACGGTGAATTATATAATAAGGTTCAAGTAATGTCACCGGCAGATAAAGCTGGATTTCAGCAGATGATGCATGACAATATGGACAAAATGACGCCACAAGAAAAGCAAGTGTTTATGAATAGAATGAAAGCGTCTCAGGGATTTGGCCAAGGTGAACAGCATAATATGCACCGAAAGACAGATGCAAGAAGTACGGTGAACTCAATGTCAACCATGGAGCGCGCTGGATTTATCAACATGATGCGTAACAATGTAGGAAACATGTCTGACTTAGAGAGAGGTGCATTTTTTGATTACATGGGTTTTGATGAGCGCGATAGACATTCTTTCTTTGAGCGCCTAGGCATTAATCACCAAAATAAGCACAATCAGCAAAAGCACGATTGTAAAGACTAATTATTAAGGAGTAATAATCATGAGAATAATTAACAAAGCATTGGCTGTATCAGCCTTAATTTTAACCACTCAAATGGCGCAGGCACACGTAACCGAAGACGTAACGCACACACATGATGGCACGCAAATGCGCAGCACTATTCAAGCCATGTCACCAACAGATAGACTGGAATTTAGAAGCACTATGCAGACAAACCTTGAAGGTATGCCTGTAGAAGATAGACAAGCTTTTAGAGATACAATGAGAACAAGTCAAGGTATCGGCGAGGGACAAGGCATGGGCAAAGATATGTCGCCAGAAGAGAGACAAGCTTTTAGAGATACAAGGAGATCGGGCGAAGGCACGGGTCAAAATAATCAATTTATGCACGGTGGCTCACAAGGTGGTTCACAAGGTGGCGGCTATGGTCGTGGCTACGGCAAACGTTAGGAGATACAGATGAAAAAATTATTAACCATTAGTCTACTTGCACTTTCAACAGCTACTTTAGCATTTACTGATAAAGCTGAAGTGCTGAATGTAGAAGAAGTATTCAAAGCCAAAATCTATCAAACACCTTATGAAGAGTGCTGGTCTGAAGATATCCCGGTTTATTCCCAACAGGCCGACAACTCATATACCGATGAAATATTTGGCGGCATCTTGGGCGGCGTTATTGGCAATCAGTTGGGTGGCGGTCGAGGCAATAAAGCCATGACGGTTGCAGGAACTTTGTTAGGTGCCTCTATCGCAAATGATAGTAGCAAGACCAGTGGAACCAAGGTTGTGAGTTATAAGCAGGTTCGTCAGTGTGAGACTAGATACAAACAAGAGCGCAAAGAAGTTGTTGATTATTACATGGTAAATGCCAAATACAACGGTCGTGAATTTAGCTTTAAAGCTGATACGATGCCAGGTTCATTTGTTACCGTAAGCGTGTCACCTGTCAATTAATAGGAGATTATGATGAAACGATATCATCCATTTTTAGTAACACTACACTGGATTTTGGCCGTTGCAATTGCAGCATGGCTACTGATGGGTAGTAATATTTTAAGCGAGATGCCAAATAGTGATCCTGAAAAAATAAACTCACTTAAGGTGCACATGAGCGTTGGTATTGGCATATTAGTGCTTATGGTGACGCGCTTAGTAGTGCGACTGCGCAGTACTAAGCTAACACCAGTCAACACTAATGCTACTACTATGAACAAGCTTAGTGCCATTGGTCACTACGCTTTATATACAGTGGTTATTTTGATGTCAGTAAGTGGCATCGTTAGTGCGCAAATTGCTGGTTTGGGCGATATTGTATTCTTCGGATCAGGTGCAGCATTGCCTGAAACATTTGATAATATTGCGCCTCTAGTTGCACATCAAGTATTAAGCACTGTATTGATGCTGTTGGTTGCAGGGCACGTATTAGCCGCTCTGTATCACCAATTTGCATTAAAAGAAAAACTGTTTTCAAGAGTTTGGTATGGCAATAGACAATAGGTTTTTAACTGTCGCACCAGTCAGTCATAGATTTTTAATTCTCCCTCTTTATTTTGGTCTGTGACACCTGAAAGTGTGTGCGGGACTTGCTGCCCTAAGCAGCTTTTTTAATTTAAATCAAAGTAAATTTAGTTTACAATTGATACAATTTTATTAGGGATATAGGCTTATGAACTGGCGTCACCGTAGCGAGAGAAAATTCGAAAGTTTTTCAGATATTATTTTTGAAAATAGCAAAAAAACCATTGCTTCAATTTTATTATTGGTCGCCCTATTTGGCTCTCAATTGCCTAATTTGACAATGGATACCTCGACAGAGGGTTTTTTGCATAAGACTGATTCTATGCGTGTGACTTATGATGAGTTTCGAGATCAATTTGGACGTGATGAAAAATTATTGATCGCCATAAAAACAGAAAATGTATTCGACCTAAATTTTCTAAAAAAATTAGAAAAGCTACATAAAAGATTGGAAAATGAGCTGCCTTATATCGCTGACGTAAATTCATTGATTAATGCTAGAAACACCTATGGTGACCAAGAGAGCTTAATTGTTGAAGATTTGTTTGAGGTCTTGCCAGATACCCAAGCACAAGTCGAGCCGCAAAAACAAAGAGCGCTTAATAATCCATTATTACAAAACTTGTTGTTTAGTGAAGATCAAACTTTCACAGCAATTGTGATCGATACACAAACATACTCTTCTTTTGACGCTAATGGTGAGCTGATTGTTGTTGGCGAAAAAGACGAGTTCTCGGACGAAATAGCGACAGAAACAACAAAAAAGATTTATTTGTCTGATGCAGAAAACACAGTTATTGTTAAAAAAACCCAAGAGATTATCAAGGATTTTGAAGCACAAGATTTTGAAATTTATTTAACAGGATCGGCGGTCATCGCAGGCACCTTAAAGCAAAGTATGATGGCAGATACAAAAAGCTTTGTAACGAAAATGGTCGTTATGATTATTATCGTTTTGGCGCTCTTGTTTAGGCGTATTTCAGGCGTTCTATTGCCACTGATGGCGGTTATTTTTACCATTACAATAACGCTATCTTTAATGGCTTTAACCAATACACCATTTACCATCGTGACCCAAATTATGCCATCTTTTTTGCTGGCAGTGGTTACTGGTGGCGCCATTCACTTGCTAGCTATTTTTTATAAAGACTTTGCAAAAACCCACGACACCAAGGCATCATTAAGATATGCCATGGGCCACTCTGGTCTGGCCATCGTGATGACATCGCTAACGACAGCGGCGGGTTTATGGTCATTTTCATTTTCAGAATTATCACCGGTAGCGGATCTTGGCGTCTTTGCTAGTAGCGGCGTTTTGATTAGCTTATTGTTCAACCTCGTTTTGTTACCAGCCTTTATTGGTACTATAAAAATTAAAGTTAAATCAACCAAAGAAGATGCTCAAGAACATACAACGATGGATACCATGTTGTTAGGCATTAGTCGTATTTCTACTGGCTACCCAAAGGCCATTGTTGCCATTAGTGCAGTGATGATCATTGTGGCAATATTTTTTGCTTCGCAATTAAGGTTTTCACACTACCCCCTGGAATGGTTTCCAAAAGACCACGCTTCAAGAATAGCCACAGAGGTGGTAGATGAAAATCTCAAAGGCTCAGTGACGTTAGAAATTATTATTGATACAGAAAAAGAAAACGGCCTATATGATCCGGTAATGCTGAATAAAATTCAGACAACCACCGATTATCTTAATAGTATTCAAACGCCAACTTACTTTGTCGGAAAAACACTCAGCTTGGTGGATGTTCTAAAAGAAACCAATCGAGCATTAAATGAAAATAGGGCTGATTTTTACACCATCCCGCAAGATAAAGATTTAATCGCTCAAGAGTTATTTTTATTTGAAAATAGCGGTAGTGATGATTTGGAAGATTTTGTAGATGCCAGCTTTTCTAAGGCTAGAATTACGGTTAAGGTGCCGTATATTGATGCGCTCGAATACAACGGCTTTATATCGCAAGTCAAGGCACATCTTGAGCAAGAGTTTAATGGCCACGCAGTCGTAACCTTAACAGGCATAACTACTCTGCTTTCCGTTATCATGGATAAGTCAATTCATTCGAGTGCAGTGAGTTACCTAATTGCTTTTGGCCTAATTTCAGTTATGATGGTTTTATTAATTGGTAATGTAAAAATTGGCCTAATCAGTATGGTTCCAAACATGCTACCAATTCTATTCCTTTCAACCATTATGGTTGTTTTCGATATGCCACTTGATATGTTTACCATGCTAATTGGTGCTATCGCCCTAGGTTTGGCAGTGGACGATACCGTACACTTTATGCATAATTTTAGGCGCTATGAGCTTGAATTTAACGATGTTGATAAAGCCGTTAGGCTGACATTTATGGGCACGGGCAGGGCTATTGTAGTTACTTCGGTCGTACTATCCGTTGGATTTTTGGTGTTACTATTTGCCTCTATGAGCTCTATGTTTAACTTTGGCGTGCTGACAGCAAGCGCTATTTTTATTGCATTGATGGCAGATTTTTTCTTAGTACCGGCAATTATGAAATTACTTATTCACAATAAAGGAGATCTTTAATGAACAAAATAACACTATTAGCACTAGGTGTCATATTGGCTACAGCCAATGTTTCTGCCGCTGATGAGGCTAGAAGCATTATGGAAAGGGCTGATTCTAGAGACGATGGCTCTAGCCTTATCTCCACCATGCAAATGATATTAATTGATAAAAATAACAAGCAGCGCACTCGACAAATGCGTACTTTTTCAAAAGATATTGATGATAATACTGAGCATAAAACCATCTTTTTCTTGTCACCAAGCGATGTAAAAAATACCGCATTTTTAACTTATGATTACAGCGGCGACGACAAGGACGATGATCAGTGGATGTATTTGCCAGCGTTGAAAAAAACCAAGCGCATTCCAGCTAGTGACAAAGATTCAGCTTTTATGGGTAGTGATTTTACTTACTCTGACATGACTGATAAGGAGCTAGATGATTACACATTTAAGCTGATTAAAGAAACTGTAATTAAGCGTAAAGATGGCGCCCATCCAGTTTGGGTGATTGAATCTTTGCCCGTGAGTCAGGCTATAATTGACGAAACTGGCTATACCAAAAGCGATTTGTACGTCAGAAAAGATAACTACGTACTAACGCGCGCGAAGTTTTATTTGAAAAAATCCAGCCGTTTGAAGTATATGGATGTCAGTAAACTTGAAAAAATTGACGGCATTTGGGTGGCCATGCAAACCACTATGACGACCAAGCAAGGAACGCAAACACTACATAAGACCATCTTAAGTAATTCTGATGTCGAAATTAATCAGCCGATCGATAATGACATGTTTACAATTCGAACAATTGAGAAAGGCCTTTAAGAGATGAAATACTGGCTTAGCTCTATTGCATTAGTTTTGTCATTATCTATTAGTGCAGAAGACGGCTTTGATGAAGGCTTTGATGATGAAGTGATTGAAGTGATTGAAGTTGTTGTCGATCAGGCGCCAGATTCAAAAGGTGACTTGTATGGCTCGATCGAAGTAGAAGCGCACTACAATGTTAGCAATGAAAAAGACTTGTCATCTTTAAAAACCTTAGTCGATATTTTGGGCGAGTACAAATTTGACAATGGCGCCAAATTATCAGGCAACCTTAAAGGCTACCGTGATTTTGTGTATGAGCTTGAAAATCGATCCGTTCCAGAGGGCTATGAAACTGAAATTGATTTAAATGAGCTTAATATTGAGCTCGAAATTTTTCAAGATTTAGACTTTAAGGCTGGTAGGCAGGTCGTAGTTTGGGGTAAGTCAGACTCTATCAGAATAACGGATATTCTTAATCCATTAGACAACCGCACACCTGGATTGGTCGATATTAAGAATTTACGCTTAGGTAGAACGATGAGTAAACTAGATTATTATATGAATGATCTAAATCTATCTGTCATCGCCCTTCACGAAAATCGTTTTACAAAAACCCCAACCTATGGCTCTGATTTCAAAACCACTATAGATAATGCAACAAACATGCCCAGCGACAGTTTAGATAATACGTCTTTAGCGCTGAGCCTAACCGGTGCGTTTGAAGGCTACGATCTGGGATTTTATTTTGCCGATACTTATGTTGACAAAGCCTATTTAAAAGACGACATACTTTATTATGATAATAAGTCAAAAATGGTGGGCGCCGCTTACAATCAAGTAATTGATAGTTTTTTGCTAAAAACTGAAATTGCACACTTTGATAATATTAACTATAACAATGTTAGTGACAATAAAGCCAGAACTGATTTATTGTTAGGCATTGAATATAGTGGTATTCGTGATGGATCGATCAGCTATGAAATCGCCTTGAGAAAAATCCATGATTATGAAGCCCTAATCAATCATGTGCTAAATGGCTATAAGCCTGAGAAAGAATACCAACAGGCCTTACGTTTTAACCAATCTTATTTAAATCAAACGCTAGACTTTAATGCTGTTGTCAATGTATTTGGTAACACGGGACAAGACGGAGGGACGGCTAGGTTTGAGCTTGATTATGCGGTTGATGATCAAATATCAGTTAGTGCTGGCGTTATTGATTATCTATCAGGTGATAATCTTACTATTGATAGCTATAAGGATAACGATCGAATCTTTACAAAACTAAGCTACGGTTTTTAGTTGGCTTGAAATATAATGTATATTATGGTATAATAATATACATTATATTTACCAAGTCACGTACTATGAAAAAAATTAATTATTTTCTGATTGGCTTAGCGGCTACATCTATGAGTGCTACTGCATTTTTTAATGCCGACAGCTTCACACCTTTTGGTAACGGCACGGGCCACACGAGCCAAGCTCCTTGGAGCAATGGCTCTAATTGGAATCCAATGTCTTCGGGTAAGCAATATTCACCACAAAATGACGCACGTAACATGAGTCGCTACGGTGTACGCTCAGGCACACTTAAAAATAATGCATTCCAACAAAATAACGCAATGATGGCTACGCCTAATCAAATCCAGCCGAGTAATTGGTTACAAGAGACAGACTTTAGTAAAACGCTAGATCAAATTAAAGGCTCAGGCAGCAAAACATTTTTCGTTAACGAAATGCCAGTAAATTTTAATGAAGGCTATAAGCAGATGCAATCGCAGTCTCAAAATGCTCAACAAGCGGTTAGAGAGCAAATGCAGGGTCAGCGCTTATCACCCGCTGCTTCATCTACGCCTAGAGTTAACACTGATCAGTAGTTAACAAGGCTTGACTTAATCCCAGGGCCGCTATTTATAGCGGTTTTTTTGTTTTTGTTAAGAGCGATAGCTATAAACAGGTTCATTCTCAATATTTGCTAAATTTTTATAATTTGCACAGATAAGCACCTAAAAAACCTCTCTTGCTAAGATAAAATAGTCTTTTTGGTTGCTTTTTAAGCACTTTTAAGGCTTTTTTTAGATGATATTAATTTTTTTCAATATTTTTTTAATGATATAAACGCTTTCACAGCAATGATTTATAGGATATGTAAAAAAAATAAAAGAATATCATTGACTTCTAATATAATTGTTATATAATACTCACCATACAGAGCAACTAGCTCAGTACTTAAAACTTACTCAATAATGAGTGAGTCAAAAATTTAAAACATAATCTAGGAGATTAACATGAAAAAAATTATCGCAATTACTACTTTAGTAGCAGCTACTTCAGCTTCAGCTTTTTTTGGTAACAACAACAACAACGGTTGGACTAACGGTAACGGCATGTCTAACTGGGGTCCTTTTGACGGTGGTTCTAACTTCGGTCCTATGAACTCAGGCTCTAACATGGGTCCTTTCAACGGTGGCCAAAACATGGGTCCTTTCAACGGTGGTTCTAACATGGGTCCTTTCAATGGCGCTCAAAACATGGGTCCTTTTGCAAACAACAACGACATGAACAACGATTCTGATTGGGGTTTCCATTACAACAACAAGAACGCTACTAAGAACGTTTCTAACGCGACTACTGACGGTAAATTCGCTGGTGTTGCAGATGCTAACGCTAAAGGTGTTGCTGATGCATACGCTAAAGGTCAAGCTGACGCTTTTGCTAAGGCGCAAGCTGATGCATACGCTAAAGGTTACGCAGACGCTAAGACTAGCTCTGCTGTAGACTCACGTGAAACAACTGCTAAGTAATTAGCACTCACGTTAAGCGATTGAGTTAACTCAATCGTTTTTAGCTAAAACCACCCTTCGGGGTGGTTTTTTTTGGCCAAAATAAAGTTTTAACTTGCTTGATGTGCATCAATACACAGTTGTTGAACTATTGTTACAATAAAAACTGATTAATTTTTATTGATGACACTTGCTTTCTGACTACGTAAATACATTGGGCCAATCGCTCTTAAAAAAATATGGTGAACGGGTGCATAAAGTAGCGATTGATGCGGGACTTAGTTGTCCTAATCGCGACGGATCGAAAGGCATTGGCGGCTGTACTTTTTGCAATAATGCGAGCTTTAGTCCTAATGGTAGAATGCCAAAACCTCTATTGCAACAAATTCAAAGTGGTCGTGAAGTTATTATTAAAAGAACGGGTGCAAAAAAATATATCGCTTATTTTCAAGCCTATACCAATACCTATGGGGATGTAGAGGTGTTATCGGCCATGTATGAAAAGGCACTAGCTGAGCAAGATGTTATTGGACTGTCAATTGGAACTCGGCCTGATTGTGTGCCTGACAAGGTGATCGATTTATTGGTTGATTATCAGAATCGTGGTTTTGAAGTTTGGCTAGAATTAGGACTACAGTCCAGTTTTGATGAAACACTTAATAAAGTTAATAGAGGTCATGGGTTTAAAGAATACAAAGATGCATTAATCAGAGCGAGGTCTCGAGGGGTTCGAGTTTGCACCCATTTAATCATTGGCCTTCCCGGAGAGGGCAGGCAGCACTATGAGCAAACACTCGGGCGCGTTTTAGAATTAGGGGTTGATGGGCTTAAATATCATCCTCTGCATGTGGTTAAAGGAACCATGCTGGCAAATGATTATCGACGAGGCAATTACTCGCCTTTGTCTATGGAGGAGTATGTTGATATTGTTGCAGGTTTAATCGCTCTAGCGCCTAGAGATATGATTTATCATCGGTTGACGGGTACAGCTAGTGTAGAGCAATTATTGGCACCAAAATGGTGTTCTAAAAAGTGGGCGGTTCTTAATGCTATTGAGCGTAAATTAATAAGCCAAAATAAGGAAGAAATTTATGGAGTTAGTGTGTCCAGCAGGCAACTTGCCGGCGCTTAAAATTGCAATTGATAATGGCGCTGATACGGTTTATATAGGCTTTGGTGATGACACTAACGCACGCCATTTTGCAGGCTTAAACTTCAATGAAGATCGAGCTAAGCAAGGGGTTAATTATGCCCACGATCGAGGCAAGAAAATTTATGTAGCCATTAATACTTATCCACAGCCTTCAGGATGGGGGCGCTGGATTGATGCCGTTGATAAGGCGGCAAGAATTGGTGTTGACGCCATTATTTTGGCAGATATAGGTTTGATGGAGTATGCCAGTACCCATCATCCAGATTTAAATCTTCATTTATCAGTGCAAGGTTCAGCAACAAGCTATGAGGCGTTGGATTTTTATTATCAAAATTTTAATATTAAGCGCGCCGTATTACCCAGGGTTTTGTCACTTGCCCAGGTGCAGAAAGTTGTTGAAAATTCACCGGTGGATATTGAAGTATTTGGTTTTGGATCTTTATGTGTAATGGTTGAAGGGCGCTGTATTTTGTCATCCTATGTAACAGGGCTTTCCCCTAATACTTATGGCGCTTGCTCCCCTGCATCTCATGTTGAATATATAGAAAACGACATGCAGCTTGAAACACGCCTTGGTGGCGTGTTAATTGATGCTTATGAAAAGGATGAGGTAGCTGGCTACCCAACATTGTGCAAAGGTAGGTTTGAATCAATGGGTAATACTTATTACGCCTTAGAGGAGCCGACTAGTCTAAATACATTGGATATATTGCCCGAGCTGCAAGCGATTGGCGTCAAGGCAATTAAAATAGAGGGTAGGCAAAGATCCCCTGCTTATATTAAGGTGGTCGCCAAAACATGGTCAGAGGCGCTTAAGCAGCTAGACAAGGGTGATTATCAGATTAATGAGGAGAGGAATCGAGATTTATCTGAAATTTCTGAAGGCTTTCAAACCACGCTTGGTGCCTATCATAGGAGTTGGCAGTGAAAATTTCATTAGGCCCTATCTATTATTATTGGCCTAAACAGCAAGTTGTTGAGTTTTACAAGCAAGTTGCAAAATCGCCTGTTGATATTGTTTATCTGGGTGAGGTGGTTTGCTCAAAACGACATGAATTAAAATTCGATGATTGGCTAGAAATTGCCCGGCAGCTAATAGAAGCAGGCAAGCAGGTGGTTTTATCGACCCTAACCTTACTAGAAGCAGATTCTGAGCTTAAGCGCCTCAATAGAATTGTAAGTACAGAGCAGTTTTTAGTGGAGGCCAATGATTTTGCGGCTATTGGGCTATTGAGCAAAAAGGCAAAATCGTTTACCGTTGGGCCAAGTGTTAATATGTATAACGCACAAAGTTTGAACGTACTTTTTAATAAAGGTCTAAAACGTTGGTGTCTTCCCGTTGAATTATCACATGAAACATTGGCAGGTATTATTAATGATACGAACGATAGTTTAGAGACTGAAGTATTCGCTTTTGGCAGGTTGCCGCTGGCTTTTTCAGCACGTTGTTTTACTGCTAGAGCCTATAATTTGGATAAAGATGATTGTCAGTATAAGTGTATTGATCACGAAGATGGCTTATTATTATCAACCAAAGAGAATGAGGAATTTTTGGTTATGAACGGCATTCAAACACTGTCTAGTGATACTTATAATTTAATTAAGAACTTAAAGCAAATGAGTGATATGGGTGTTGATATTGTTCGCATTAGTCCTGAAGCAAAGCACACTATTGATGTTATTAGTATTTTTAAAGAAGTCATTGACAGCACGCTGTCGACTGTCGAAGCGCAATTAAAAATAGATCATTTAATTGCACAGAAACAGTGTGACGGATACTGGTTTGATCAGGCAGGCATGAAACAGATTGAGCTTATAAATCAACCCGTTTAGATAAAATCTATTACATCAGTATTGGAGAGGCGGTCAAAATATCTTGCACGATAATAATGGCGTTTGTTTTCTTTGTTGTCGGTAAAGGCCGCTCTATCATGGAGTACATTGTTACTGATAAGCCCCATGCCAGATTCTAACAAGCCTCTAAAAATATAGGCAGAGCCTTGATCGTTAAGAATGGCTTCCAAATGAGTAACAGCCTCCTGAACTAATGGATTTTGTGACCATTTAATATTGCGTTTTCTGGCAGTATAGCGCATGTGTAAATTTCCTTGGTTAGTAATGCTAAATACAGGGCCGGGCCGGTCTGGACGTACACTACCATCAGCCTTGGTGCCAGCTGGAATTAGCATGGCATCATTGGACATTAAGGCTTTGATATAGTCAGGGCTCTTTTCGCGTAACAACAGATAGGCAATTTCATGGTCCATCAGCTGATTTTCGCCACCACTAGCGGCTTTTTGGACAACATGGAGATTTAGAGCGTGCACCTGTTTGTCAGCAGCATTATAGTAACCATCAGTATGCCAATTGATTAGACGATTAGTATAGGGAATATAGTTTTGTCTCACACCTTCATTAGCTACAGTTAATGAGGTAAGGCCATTATCATCGGCTAGCCAATTTTTATTTATTTGCTCCAGTCCAAACCTATTGGCGACAGCCATGGGTATTTCTGGCGCTGGATCAGCGCCAGTATTGCCAACATAAATAGCCATATTAGCTGTTTGCGTTAGTTTTAATAAGGCCCCGTATTCAATATCAGATAGGCTTCTTGGGTCTTTAACCTCAATCAATAAATCTTCTATTTTGCAAGGATGTGTGCTGAGTTTTTTATCGCGCCAATGTTGGTAAAGATCTTCATTGCCTAATAAAAAAGGAGAGTTGATTGCAGCTGCGTATTGTGTACTTTGCATATAAGTGCCCAAAGTAAAAGTAGACAGTTTATCGTGGATGCATGTATATGACATTGATTTGGGTTAACAAATATTGCGTAACCAACTATTAAAGTAGCTTATTTTGTATAAGCACTGCACGGATTTTGTTGGCCATTTTTGCCAACCTGTCAATATCTTTAAAATTTGGCACAATCAACTGGCTAATCTTATATTCCCATTCGTCAATTTCTAATGCTAGAAAATCTACCAACTTTAAGGAGCATCCTGAGCAAGTATCAGAGCAAAAGCCACTAACAACGCCATCAAGAGGTAGGGTTGTTTTTATTTGCGCAATAAGCCCGCGCATGGCAGTGGTGGTATCAGGTTTCACGAGGGTGTAGTAAATATTAGGATTACCTTAACCGTCTTTACAAAATATTTTTTTGAGCAAGGGGTAGCCTTTTTGAAGGGCCCGATCAGTTTTATGACTAAACCAATGTGATTCAACCTCAAAAGCATCCAAAAAGTTTTTGACATACAAGCCGAGCTCGGTTGAGCCCTGCATTTGGATTTTTCGCTGAAAAAATAAAGTGTCAGGGTCTTTTTGTTTGGTAATCATGGATAAGAAGTCACAGGCCTTAGCTCGAATACTCAAATCATGGCTGTGTCGCTGCGAGTCATCAATAAGGCTTCCCCCTTTTAGGCTAAATGCAAACTCCAAATCTATATCAGTCACCTTGATAGACACCCAATTGCCTTTTAAAAAATCCAGGTCCCCAGCTTCAATGGCTTGTTTAAATACTTGATTGAACAAGGCGACAATTATTTTGTTACTAATCAGATTAGGTACTAATGAAAAAGGCGACGGAATTAATGAAAAAGCATAGTTTAAGGCGTTGGAAGGTGACATAAATAGAGGGCAATTATGGTAATTTATTTATTTTAAGTCAATGAGCAATAATTTTGATTGATACAAATCAATCAATTAAAGTATTTTAAATTAAAATTAAAGATATTGATTTACATCAATGTAACACTATATATAGTTATTTTATAATATAAAAACACTACATATAGTGTTAGTCTGATTAGCAGACGTTTTTATTAATAGAGGCATTTCCATAATTATGCAATGGCCTCGTTATATTGGGGAATAACATGGATGTTACTAATGCAAATACGCCGCGCAGCGCTATAAAAAGAAATGGCACGACTGTCATTTTTGACAGTGAAAAAATTCATTTGGCCATACTTAGGGCAGGCCAAGTTACGCAAGAATTTGATGAAAATGAAGCAAGCTTGCTCGCCATTCAGGTTCTTAAGGTTTTGGGATATTCAGCTGAAAGTGAGCCGGGAATTGAGCGCATTCAAGACATTGTAGAGCAGGCGCTTATATCATCTAATTTTGTTAAAACAGCCAGAACATATATCGAATATCGAGCCAAGCACAAAACACTACGAGAGGATAAAAAAACACTGGTTGATGTTGCATCAAGCATTAATGAGTATGTAGATCGGGCAGATTGGCGGGTCAATGCCAATGCTAATCAAGGGTATTCCTTGGGTGGACTAATTTTAAATGTATCAGGTAAGGTGATTGCTAATTATTGGCTGTCTCATGTCTATGCGCCCGAGATTGGCAACGCCCATCGCCAAGGAGATTTACACATTCATGACCTGGATATGTTGGCAGGCTATTGCGCTGGCTGGTCACTCAGGACATTATTAAGAGAAGGCTTGAATGGCGTGGAAAATAGGATTGAGGCGGGTCCGCCAAAGCACCTAACTAGTGCGGTAGGACAAATAGTTAATTTTTTAGGAACCTTGCAAAATGAGTGGGCCGGAGCACAGGCATTTAGCTCTTTTGACACGTATGTAGCGCCTTATATTCGTCTAGACAATTTAAGCTATAAAGAGGTTAAGCAGAGTATTCAGGAACTTATCTATAATTTAAATGTTCCTTCTCGTTGGGGTACGCAAACGCCATTTACCAACCTTACTTTTGATTGGGTTTGTCCTGAAGATTTGCGCGACCAAGTGCCGATGATGGGTGATGAGGAAATGCCATTTACTTATGGTGATTTGCAAGTAGAGATGGATATGATTAATCGGGCCTATATTGAGGTAATGACAGAGGGCGATGCCAAGAGTCGAGTTTTCACTTTTCCAATTCCAACTTATAATATGACACCTGACTTTCCTTGGGAAAGTGAAAACGCCAAGCGTTTATTTGATATGACAGCCAAGTATGGTCTGCCTTATTTTCAGAATTTTTTAAACTCTGATTTGAAGCCAAATATGGTTAGATCAATGTGTTGTCGTTTGCAGCTAGATCTTAATGAATTGTTAAAGCGCGGTAACGGATTGTTTGGATCAGCAGAGCAAACAGGCTCACTAGGCGTGGTCACCATCAACTGCGCTCGCCTAGGATATACGCACAAAAGTGATAAAAAAGGCTTGTATGAGCAATTAGATGTCTTGTTGCTAATGGCCAAAGATTCTTTAGAGGTTAAGCGCAAAGTGGTGCAAAAATTAATGGACGATGGCTTGTTCCCCTATACGAAGCGCTATCTTGGCACGCTAAGAAATCATTTTTCAACAATTGGCGTGAATGGAATTAATGAAATGATTCGTAATTTTAGCAATGATAAAAATGATATCGCCTCTGAATATGGACATGCAATGGCAGTAGAGTTTTTAGATCATATTCGTATGCGTATGATTGAATTTCAAGAGCAAACAGGACATATGTTTAACCTAGAAGCAACACCTGCTGAAGGTACCACGTATCGTTTTGCCAAAGAAGACATGAAGCGCTATACTGATATTTTACATGCGGGTAGCGATGAAAAGCCTTATTATACAAACTCATCTCAGCTACCTGTAGGCTATACCTCTGACCCATTCGAGGCACTGGAAAAACAAGATGAATTGCAAACAAAATATACGGGCGGTACAGTGTTACACCTTTATATGGGCGAAAGAATCAGTAGTGGAGAGGCCTGCATGAAAATGGTGAAGCGCTCTTTGGAAAACTTTCGTCTGCCATATATCACCATCACCCCAACCTTTTCAATCTGTCCAACACATGGATATTTAGCAGGGGAGCATGAATACTGTCCAAAATGTGATGAAGTATTATTAGCAAAAAAACAACTTAAAACAACAGGAGATAAGCATGAAAAATCAGAAAATATTGTTAACCAATAGTGAAAGACAGGTCTGCGAAGTATGGACACGAGTTATGGGGTATCACCGACCTGTTACTAGTTTCAATCCAGGAAAGCAGTCTGAACACGCTGAAAGGGTTAGTTTCAAAGAGCAGAAGGTAGGCTGATAATATGGCTATTAGTGTTGGCGGCTTTGAGCCGCTAACAACGATAGATTATCCTGATCATTTAGCTTGTGTTGTTTTTACACAGGGTTGTGGATGGCGTTGTCGGTATTGTCATAATCATGACTTAATCCCTGTCGAGACAGATGCTCAGTTTAAATGGCGTGACATTCTTGAGTTTATTAAATTAAGGCAAGGCTTACTAGATGCGGTGGTGTTTAGTGGCGGTGAACCCTGTTTGCAAAGTGATTTGTATGACGCTATATTACAAGTTAAGGCGCTAGGTTTTAAAGTGGGTCTGCATACAGGGGGAGCCTACCCCAAGCGATTTGAGCAGTGTTTGGATCAGGTTGACTGGGTGGGTTTTGATATAAAACACCTGCCTTTGGAATACGAAAAAATCACACAAACACCGAAATCTGGAGATAAAGCTTGGGCATCCTTAGAGATACTATTAGCCTCTGGGGTTGATTATCAGCTTAGAGTTACCCGCCATCCAGGATTGATCAGTGATCAGCAGTTGCTGCAGCTAAAAAAACTAATAACAGAAAGCTGCCAAAGTGATTTAGTTGTTCAAACTTGTGATTTAAATGATTGCTTAGATGTAGCATTAAATATTGTTTAGGCGATTAAAAAGGCGCTTTCGCGCCCTTTTAAAACTAGAATCAGTTTAAAGCTTAGCCTTTCATTTGAGCAGCAACTTCATCTGCAAAGTTCTCTTCTTTTCTCTCGATGCCTTCACCAACTTCGTATCGGACAAAAGAAACAACCTCTGCACCACTCGCTTTCGCTAGTGCACCAACCGTTGTGTCTGGGTCCTTAACAAATGCTTGACCATAAAGAGTCACTTCATTAACAAACTTCTTCATACGGCCACCAATCATTTTTTCAATGATGTTTTCTGGCTTGCCAGATTCACGTGCTTGTTCAACAAAAATTGCTTTTTCTCTTTCTAGTAGAGCAGCATCTAGCTGGTCTTCAGTAACACATTCAGGACGTGTAGCAGCAATATGCATAGCAATATCTTTTGCTAATGTCTCGTCGCCACCTTCTAGAATAGCTAATACTGCAATGCGCTCACCGTGCTTGTATGCACCGATTACGCCAGAGTCAACAGTTACAGTTTTAACACGTCTGATTGAAACGTTTTCACCCACTTTGGCTACGATATCTTCACGAGCTTTATCAAGTGAGTCGCCGTTGTCTAGTGTTTGAGTTAAGAACTCTTCAATGTCTGCAGGTTTTGTTTTAAGTGCTAACTCACCAAGCGTATTAACGAAGTTAATAAAATCGTCACCCTTAGTAACAAAATCAGTTTCAGAGTTAACCTCTAAAATAGTTGCTGTTTTATTGTCATCGCTAATATTAACTTTGACTAAGCCTTCAGCAGCAACACGGCCTGATTTTTTTGCAGCTTTTGCTGCACCAGAGGCACGCATCAAGTCGATTGCTGCCTCCATGTCACCATTAGTTTCAGTCAATGCTCTTTTGCAGTCCATCATGCCTGCGCCGGTTCTCTCTCTTAGATCTTTAACTAAAGCAGCCGTAATTGCCATAATTATCTCCTATGTATATTGGTATCCCCCGTAAGCAGGGGATGAGTATTTTATGAGTTACGCAAGTTTTGCAATAATATCTGCTTTTGTATCTTTACTAGCGATTTCAATGCCTTTTTCTTTAGCAAGTGCAACTAATTCTGCTTTCAGCATGTCACTAAGGTTTGCTTCTACTGCTACTGCTACTTCAACTTTAGCTACAACTGGTGTTTCAGCTTTTTTAGCTGGCGCTTTTTTCTTAGCGGCTGGTTTAGTTTCTACTGTCGGTGTTTCAACTTTAGCTTCTACTTTAGTTTCTGTTGCAACTGGTGCCTCAGCTTTTTTAGCCGGTGCTTTCTTTTTAATTTGTGTACCCGCTGCTGCTTTTGCTTCTAGTACTGCATTAGCAATTTCTCGCGCGTAGTAACCAATTGCTCTGATAGAGTCATCGTTGCCAGGCACAACGTAATCGATACCTTCTGGATTGTAGTTTGTATCTACGATACCAATAATTGGAAGGCCTAATTTTTTAGATTCTGCAATAGCATTTTTTTCATGACCAATATCGACCACGAACACAACATCAGGAATACCACCAAGATCTTTAATGCCACCAAGACTACGTTCTAGTTTAGTCATTTCACGAGTCATCATTAGCGCTTCTTTCTTGCCAAACTGTGAGAAGTTTTCTTCTGCTAAAAACTCAAGATCTTTTAGACGCTTAATAGATGCCTTGATAGTCTTGTAGTTTGTCATCATGCCACCTAACCAACGGTGATTCACATAAGGCATTCCACAACGCATTGCTTCTTCCTTCATGATGTCACCAGCTGCGCGCTTAGTACCGACAAAAAGAATTGTACGACCAGCAGCAGCAGTTTTAGATGCAAAATTAAGAACATCATTAAATAGAGGTAATGTTTTCTCTAGGTTGATAATATGAACACCGTTACGAGTACCGTAGATGTATTGATCCATTTTTGGATGCCAGAAGCGTGAGCGGTGACCAAAGTGTACACCTGCTTCAAGCATTTTTTTCATTGACGTTTTTGCCATTTTTATTTCTCCATGGGGTTAACAGAGCGTTTTTTTATAACGCTCCCTTCCACAGCTTCTAATAATCAACCCCTTTTAGGGCACCCTGATTACTATGTCGAGCTGTGTGATACATTAAAACGAGTTAGGCGCTTGATTTACAAGCGCCTAACTCAACTTTAGATTTTTTCTGAGTGTTTTAAACGCCCAGGTAAAATCTTAAAAAAAACAATTATACCGAATTAACGCTGATGTATCAAGCGGTTAGACGATAACAATGCTTACTATTTTGCCTTAGCAAGCTCTGCTCGCATCGCATCGATAGTCGTTTTATAGTTATCAGTGCTAAAGATTGCCGATCCTGCTACAAACGTGTCTGCACCAGCTTCTGCAACCTCACGAATGTTATCAATCTTAACGCCACCATCAACTTCTAAACGAATGTCTTTGCCGCTTGCGTCAATTAGTTTGCGCACTTGACGACATTTTTCTAATGTATGAGGAATGAAAGACTGACCGCCAAAACCTGGATTAACAGACATCAGAAGGATCATGTCTAGCTTATCCATTACATTTTCTAATACGTGAAGCGGCGTTGCTGGATTGAATACCAGGCCCGCTTTACAGCCACTTTCTTTAATCATGGCCAAAGTTCTGTCAATATGCTCCGAAGCTTCAGGATGAAAAGTAATATATGATGCGCCAGCAGCAACAAAATCAGGGATTAGTCTGTCAACTGGCTTAACCATCAAATGAACATCAATCGGTGCAGTAACACCATGATTTCTAAGAGCTTCACAAACTAGTGGACCGATCGTTAAGTTTGGCACGTAATGATTGTCCATTACGTCAAAATGAACAATGTCAGCGCCATCACGTAATACGTTATCAACTTCCTCACCCAGTTTGGCAAAGTCTGCCGCTAAAATCGATGGTGCAATAAAATTTTCTTGTTTCATGTTTTCTCCTAAATTATTTTTTATATGTCGTTTATTTTACTTAAATGTTAGTAAACTTTTGCCAGTCATTTCATTTGGTTGATCAACGCCCATCATGGCTAATAAAGTTGGTGCAATATCAGACAGCGCTCCTTTGCAAGGCTCAGCTATTGTTGCCTCTCTAGAGCTGACAAATATTAATGGCACCGGATTATTAGTATGAGCCGTATGCACTTCATGTGTTTCTAGGTTGAACATCTGCTCCACATTACCATGGTCAGCTGTGATTAACATTTCACCATCAATGGATTTAATTGCTTGGTAAATAAGCCCTAAACAAGCGTCTACTGCTTCAACCGCTTTAATGGCGGCATCAAGCATTCCGGAATGACCAACCATGTCAGTATTAGCAAAGTTGCAAATAATTAAATCGTACTTTTGGCTTTCGATATTTTCAACTAGCGCATCAGTTAATTCAAAAGCGCTCATTTCTGGCTGAAGGTCGTAGGTTGCAACTTCTGGAGATGGTATTAAGACACGGTCTTCACCATTAAATGGACGCTCAACACCGCCATTTAAAAAGAAAGTGACATGAGCGTACTTCTCGGTTTCGGCAATTCTAAGCTGCGTCATACCTAGGTCGGCTAAATATTCTCCAAGTACGTTGTTGAGCTTGGAGGATGGATAGGCAACGGGTAAATTGAAGTCTTTTTTATATTCAGTTAGACAAACAAATTGGTTAGATACAAAGGTTCCACGTGAAAATCCTTGGAAATTTTCATCCGTAAAGGCTTGGGTAATTTGGCGTGCACGATCGGCGCGATAGTTCATGAAAATCAGAACATCGCCTTCGTTGATTACGGCTGGCGCATTGATAACGGTTGACTGAATAAATTCATCAGTTTCACCACGTTCATAAGCCTGATCAATTGCGTTCATAGCGGTTCTGGCTAAGAATTTAGACTTGCCTTTTGAGATAAGCTCATAGGCACAGCGTATGCGTGACCAGCGATTATCTCTATCCATAGAAAAATATCGCCCAATAATGGTTGCAATCTCGCCAACACCTAGGTTGACAATTTTGTCTTCTAATTTTTGAATGTATTTCTTGGCACTTTTTTGAGCACAGTCTCTACCGTCAGTAAATATGTGTAAATACACGTCTTGACAGTCGTATTTTTTTGCCATTTCAAGCATGCCATGCAGCTGGTCTTCGTGAGAATGCACACCACCATCAGATAATAACCCCATGATGTGAACGGCCTTATTGTTCTCATTGGCATATTCAAGAGAGTTTCTTAGCGTTGGGTTTCTAAAGAAATCACCATTTTGTATTTCATTCTGAATACGAGTAAAGTCCTGTTTAACAACACGACCTGCGCCCAAGTTAAGGTGGCCCACTTCTGAGTTGCCCATTTGCTCGCCAGGTAGACCTACCTGTTCGCCACTGGTTAGGATTAGAGAGTGTTGAAATTCTTGATTAAAGCGATCCCAAACTGGTGTTTTTGCCTGAGCAATCGCATTGTTTTCAATTGTTTCAGAATGCCCCCAGCCGTCTAAAATTAATAAGATTTTGGTGTCTTTTTTGGATTTCATCATTTTCGAGTAAACCTTAAATATTAGAACTAAACATTAAACAAGAAGTGTACCACATCACCATCTTGGACAATGTATTCCTTACCTTCAGAGCGTAGTTTTCCGGCTTCTTTGGCGCCTTTCTCACCGCCGAATTTAATAAAGTCATCATAGGCAATTGTTTCAGCTCGAATAAAACCCTTTTCGAAATCTCCATGGATTTTTCCTGCCGCTTGTGGTGCGCTATCACCAATATTAATAGTCCAGGCACGAACCTCTTGAACACCTGCTGTGAAGTAGGTTTGCAATCCAAGCAGAGAGTATCCTGCTCTGATTAGACGATCAAGCCCCGCTTCTGTTTGGCCCATTTCATCTAGAAAATCTTGTTTTTCATCTGCATCTAGCTCTGAAATTTCAGCTTCAATATCAGCGCAAATAGCAACAACTTGAGCACCTTCATGTTTTGCAAATTGATCAACCGCATCTAAAAGCGGATTGTTCTCAAAACCCTCCTCACTAACATTAGCCATATAAAGAACAGGCTTGATAGTGAGTAGTTGAAATCCGCGTAGAAGCTTTAGCTCTTCTTCGTCAAATTCAAGACTTCTTGCGCTGTGTCCAGCTTCCAATGCAGGTAATATTTTTTCTAATAATTCCTTCAGTGGCACGCCGCCTTGTTGACCAGACTTAGTATTTTTAAGCGCTTTCTGTAAGAGTTTTTCCACGACAGCAAGGTCAGCGAGGATAAGCTCTGTATTGATAATCTCGATGTCATCTAAAGGCGATATTTTGCCCGCAACATGGATAATATCATCATTTTCAAAGCAACGAACCACGTGAACGATTGCATCAGTTTCACGGATGTTGGTTAAAAACTGGTTGCCCAGTCCTTCACCCTTAGAGGCGCCTTCTACTAATCCAGCAATGTCGACAAACTCCATCGTCGTTGGTAGAATTTTTTGAGGGTTAACAATTTTTGCCAGCTCATTAAGGCGCTTATCATTGATTGGCACGATGCCAACATTAGGCTCAATGGTGCAAAAAGGATAGTTTTCTGACGCGATGCCAGCCTGGGTTAACGCATTAAATAGGGTTGATTTCCCTACATTGGGCAGTCCAACAATACCACATTTAAATCCCATTTTTTTCTCCTTTTAGCTCCAGCGAGCCGTGCCTATTATTTTGTATGTAAGTTTTTCATGGCTTGATCTATATTGCCCTTGACAACTTCTTCAATGACTTGTAGCGAGTCTATCATTGCGTTTTGAATATGCTCTAGTTCGCTTTTATTTGGCGAATGTAGAACATAATCAGCCACCTGTTCTTTATTACCAGGATGACCAATACCAAGACGTAATCGATAAAAAGCCTTGGTATCTAGTACTTTAATAGTATCACGTAAGCCATTATGACCACCATGCCCACCTTCAGCCTTAAGCCTAGCAACGCCCGCATCCAAGTCAAGCTCATCATGGACAACCAATATTTCATCGGCCTCTAGTTGATAGAACCTTGCTAAAGCCTGAATAGATTGGCCCGATCGGTTCATGAACGTGCCAGGTTTTAATAGACGAACGCCAACACCAGCGATGGTGATTTGTGTCACATCGCCGAAAAATTTAGCTTCCTTTTTGAAGGTGGCTGAGTATAAATTGGCCAGTGCATCACAAAACCAAAACCCAACATTATGACGATGCGACTGATAATCCTTGCCTGGATTTCCCAGGCCAACAATCAGTTTTATTGCCATAATTATTTACTTAGAGTCTGACTCTTCTTCTGCATCAGCTGCATCTTGGCCAGTTACTTCAGTTTCAGGTGCAACTGGTGCATCATCTTCAACTTCAGCCATAATCTTAGCTTCTTGAACAGCAACAACACTCTGGTCGTGTGCCTCGATATCGCCATGTGTTAGAGCTGTTAGAGTTACACCTTCAGGCATAACTAAGCCAGTTAGACTGATGTGACCACCTAACGCTAAGTTAGTGATATCTACGTCAATTGAAGTCGGAAGGTCGTCCGGTAAGCACGATACTTCAACAGAAGTAACAAACTGATTAAGGATAGCGCCTAAACGAACGTTTTCATTTTTATCAGAACCGATAAAATGTAGAGGAACATTTGTAACAAGCGCTTGTTTTAAGTTAATACGCAAGAAGTCAACATGAGTAACAAGATTTTTTGCAGGATGACGTTGCAAATCTTTAATGATCACCGCCTCTTTCTTCTTGCCAACCATTAGATCTAATACAGAGTTAAAAGACTCTTCTTTTTCTAATAAGTGTGTAATTTCGTGAATACTTAGGGTGATGTTAGTTGGGGCTTTACCCGCACCATAAATAATTGCAGGGATTTTTTCTGCGTGACGTAGGCGGCGGCTCGCACCTTTACCTTGATCTTCACGCTTTGTTGCATTGATTGTTAAACTCATGTTTATACTCCGTAAAATAAAAAAAACACCATAATAAGGGTGTTGACTTAGTTTATATATTTTGCGACCAAATATATCAACGGGTTAATTTTACCCTAAATAAATCCCCTCTGAAAGGCTATCTAGACTTGATCCAGAATAGCAGGGCCACTATCGCGCCGACACCACTCGCAACCCACAAGGAGTTAACGGCAAAAACACCTGATAAGATCAATAGTGATCCAGAAAATAGGGCAGCAGTTTGCCTGTTGGCGTTCTCACTTAATTGGTTAACAATCTTCTCAGTTTGCTGGGTATAGAGCCTATCCATATCCTTTAGTTTGCTAAGCTGCTTTAGTGCATTAATAGTTAGTGCCGGAAGCTCTGGAATATCTCTCAATAGTTGCGGGGCATCTTCTTTTAGTTTTTCAAAGGTTTTTTTCATGCTGTATTTCTCTTTCATTAAATCTTCTAAAAATGGTTTAGCAGTTGACCACAAATCTAGTTGCGGATAAAGCTGCCTGCCTAGGCCCTCAATATTAAGCAATGTCTTATCTAATAATAACAGTTGCGGCTGTACTTTAATGTCGAAATTTTTTGCCTCTTGGATTAAGTCTAACAAAACTTGTCCAAAAGATATATCGCCTAGCGGTTTGTCAAACATTGGAGCACAAATTTTTTGCACAGCAGCTTCAAAAGCCTTTTCGTCAGTATTGATACCTACCCAGCCAGAGTCTATGTAAACCTGTGCTACTTTTTGGTAGTCTTGATTAAAAAAGGCTAAAAATATGTCTGCTAAAAAATCCTTGTCTTCTTCGCGTAATGAGCCCATGATGCCAAAATCCACACCAATATACTGACCAGTATCAGAAACAAAAATATTACCAGGGTGCATATCAGCATGGAAAAAATTGTGTTTAAACACTTGTGTGAAGAAGATAATCACGCCTTCTTCTGCTAAGCGCTTCATGTCAATATTTTTAGCTTTGAGTGTTTCAATTTCACCAACTGGCGTGCCATAGATACGCTCAGTTGTGAGTACGCTAGTTCGGCTTAGATGATGATAGACCTTTGGAATGTAGAGTAGATCAGAATGTTCAAAATTTTCTCTAATTTTGTCACAATGCGCAGCTTCAATACGCATGTCCAGCTCATTCATGATAATAGCTTCAAACTCTTCTACAACTTCTATTGGTCGAATTTTTTTAGCCAAAGGGTGCTTGTTAAATATTTTTGCCAATGCATACATTAGCTTTATATCGCGAGCGATAAGCTTATCAATGTCTGGGCGCACAACCTTAACTACTACCTCCTGCCCCTCTAAGGTGGTGGCTGTATGAACTTGAGCAATGGAGGCGCTAGCGAGAGGCTGATCATCAAATGTTTTAAAAAGCTGCTTAATTTTTCCACCCAAAGCCTCTTCAATCATAAGCTTGGCTTTTTGTGTACTAAAGGCCGGGCAACTATCTTGCAGTTTTTTGAGCTCTAAACTGATATCATCAGGCAAAAGGTCTGGTCGAGTAGAGAGAGTCTGCCCAAATTTGATATAAATAGGGCCTAACGCTTCAAGGGCCAGGCGAATTCTTTCGCCTCTTGAATACTTTTTAATAGGAAAATAATACCAAGGCGTTAAATACAGTAATGGCTTAAAGCTCTTAAGAAAAGGTGTTGAAAGTACCAGAGAATCTAATCGGTAACGCATTAGTACGCGTGAAATTTTCAAAAACCTAAAAAGACTACGCATGGTTATTGGTTTTTATTGGCGTATCTTTTTGAGACTTTTGGACTGATCAATAGATTGCTTAGCCCGTTTTTCAACGCTTCGATTGGATTAGATGAGTCCTTGGCAATTTTTTTAAATTTTTCGGCTTTTTTGCCAATTTCATGCGCAACTATATCACCGGTATATTGAGATAGCATTTCTTCTAGGTCTATATCAGCCTCTGTCAATAAGTCAACCAAGAGCTGGGCAGTTTTGACGTCACCATGGATTTGGATTTTATCCTGCCTAAGTAGATCAGTAAGATCTTCACCCTTAAATAGCGCAAAAAATACATTGGGTTTGAGTTTGATTGCAACATCACTAGGGGTGTTAGTATCGCTAGTGACAAAGATTCGATTATTGGTGCAGACAAAATTAACTTCTAGGAATGAGTCGATCAGAGAAAATCGAATGACCTTTGATTCCAAAGGCTTGATATCGACAGAGCCATTTTGAATTAGAAAATTTAGTGCTTGCTCAAGAACAAAGTGCTGCATAACGTCTTAGGTTTTTATACCTTTATGAAGGGCCACAATACCACCTGAAAGGTTATGATATTCACAAAAGCCAAAACCCGCCTCAAGCACCATATCTTTTAAGGTTTCTTGATCAGGGTGTTTGCGGATAGATTCTGCTAAATATTGGTAAGACTCCTCGTCATCAGCAACAATACCACCTAATTTTGGCATGATATTAAACGAGTAAAAGTCGTAGAATTTTTTTAAAAATTCAGAGTCTGTTGTAGAAAATTCTAAAATTAATAAACAGCCACCTGGTTTTAAAATTCTTTGCATTTCGCTCAATGCTTGGTCTTTATCAGTGACATTTCTAAGGCCAAAAGCAATAGAAATACAATCAAATGTATTGTCTTCAAACGGGAGGTACTGAGCATTAAGCTGGACATAATCTACGCCAAAAACACCTTTATTGATTAAGTTTTTACGACCTTCACCCAGCATAGCGGCGTTAATATCAGACAAGATGACTTGGCCAGACTCACCGACTTTCTTTCGAAATTCAATGGCTAGATCACCTGTTCCGCCAGCGATGTCTAGTACTTTGTCACCAGTTTTAACATTAGAAGATGCAATGGTGTAGCGCTTCCACAGGCGATGAGCACCAAACGACAAGACGTCATTCATGAGGTCATATTTACTCGCAACCGAATCAAACACACCTCTTACAAGGCTTTGTTTATCGTCAGTGGCTACTTCTTTAAAGCCGAAATGGGTGGTATTTTTCATTAGTTTACTTGGTTGGGTAGTCTCTAAAATCATGACCAACATATATTTGCGTTGGTCTAAAAATTCTATTTTGCCCTACTTGTTCATGCCAGTGTGCTGCCCAGCCAGCAGAACGCGCCATGGCAAATATTGAGGTAAAGTGCTCTTTTGGAATTTTAAAAATTTCAGAGTATAAGATACCTGAGTAAAAGTCTACATTTGGATACACGCCTTTTACTGATAGTAGTTCTTCGCATACTCGCTCTACTTCTAGTGCTGTTTCAAAACGCTTAGACAAGGTAATGCCTGATTTTTTAATGTAGGCTTCGATCATTTCTTGCAAAATTGTTGCGCGAGGATCTTTAACACGATATTCACGATGACCCATACCCCAGATAACTTGTTTATTTTTTAGGCGATTTTCAATATAACCACGAGCATTTTTTGCGTCACCGATTTCATCTAGCATTTTTAGCACGTCTTCATTCGCACCTCCATGCAATGAACCTGCTAAAGTGCCCACTGCTGCAGAAATTGAAGCAAAAGGGTTGGCCAGTGTTGATGCGGTTACCATGGCTGAGAATGTACTAGCGTTGATAGTATGTTCAGCGTGTAATATTAAACAGGCATCAAACAATTGAACAATATCATCATCCGGCTCTTCACCAAAAGACATGTATAGGAAATTTTTCGCATAAGACATTCCCTTGCTTGGTGGAATTGGGTCGTAGCCTGTGCGAATTCTCGCCCACATAGCTACTAAAGTACTCATGTTGGCAATAATTTTAGTCAATGCATTTTGGGTAAAAGCAGAGTCTGGGTTTTTCGCGTCTGCACCTGGATAAAAGGTGGCCATCGCCGCAATAGCAGCTTGCAAAACGTCCATTGGATGGCCATCTGTTGGCAAGGCCCACATCATTTGGCGAATATTACGCTTAACCTCGTAACGCTTATGTAGTACAGACTGGAATTTTTTTAGTTTTTTTGCACTGGGTAATTCTCCATCTCTAAGTAGCATTGCCACTTCTTCGAATGAGGCATTTTTTACAAGGTCTTTAATGGAGTAACCACGATAAGCCAATATACCGTTTTCCCCATCAATTGACGAAATGGAAGACTCTGTTGCTGGAATGCCTGCAAGGCCTGGGACGTATTCAATCATAGTATCTCCTTATTAAGCTACCATATACTTGTAGTAGGGTAGCCATACTTATTATTAACTGTCATTAAGTAGGCTACCTTGTATTAATCTTAACTTTTCACTATATAAAAAATAACTTCATAATATAATATTTAGGCAATAACGCCCTAAACTGAAAAAGACGAGCCACAACCACAAGTGGTTTTGGCATTAGGATTGTGAATAATAAATCGTGATCCTTGTAAGTCTTCTAAATAATCAACCGTTGCACCGATAAGATACTGATAGCTCATTGGATCTATTACTAATTGAACGCCGTTTTTTTCAACGCCGGAGTCTCCCTCTTTATGTTCTTGATCAAACGTAAATCCATAAGAAAAACCTGAACAGCCGCCACCCGTGATATACACTCTTAGGCGTAGATCTTTATTTTTTTCTTCTTTAATCAAGGTCGATACTTTATTGGCAGCGTTATCGCTAAAAATAATATCTGCTGATTCTAATTCTTCTGACATATTAAGGCCTCTGTAAATTAAGGTAATAACCCAATAGATGTTAGCCCTGATGTTTCATCAAGACCAAACATAATATTCATATTTTGAACGGCTTGGCCGGAAGCGCCCTTAACCAAGTTATCAATCACCGACATAATAACTAATTTATTGCTATTCGGGATTTTCTGAACTGAAATCTGGCAAAAGTTCGACGACTTAACACTACGCGTTTCTGGATAAACTCCATCATCTAATATTGTAACAAAAGGCTCATTAGAATAGGTATCGATAAAATAAGGTCTTATATCTATATTTTCATCAAGCAAATCTACATAAATTGTAGCCTGCATGCCGCGAATCATTGGCACTAAATGAGGCACAAATGTAAAGTTAACAGGCTCACCCGCTAAGATTTCAAGTGCTTGCTTGATCTCAGGATAATGACGATGTCCACTCACTCCATACGATTTTAGGCTTTCACTAGTTTCACATAAAAGCATGGCTTGGTTGGCTGCGCGACCAGCACCACTAACGCCTGATTTACAATCAGCAACAATGCCAGAGAGGCTAATCAGTTTATTTGTAATAAGAGGCTTTAGTGCTAATTGAACAGCGGTCGGATAACAACCTGGATTGGCTAGTAACATTGCATCTTTAACTTGGGCTCGGTTGGTTTCTGGCAACCCATAAACAGCTGAATCAAGTAGTTCTGCTTGAGTATGCTCCATGCCGTACCATTTAGACCACTCAGTTTGATCTGTGATTCTAAAATCAGCACCCAGATCAATTACTTTAATGCCTTTATCAATAAAAGCACCTGCACCTTCCATGGCAACACCATGAGGAGTTGCAAAGAAAATGACATCACAAGTGTTGAGAATGTTGTCACTAGGTAGCGAGAACACAAGATCTGAATGCCCAACTAGTGAAGGAAAAATGCTATCAACTCGTTTACCATCAAGAGAGCGAGAGCTAATCGCAACCACTTCAACACCAGTATGGTTATGAAGGAGTCTTAATAGTTCTACACCGGTATAGCCGGTACCACCAATAATGCCTGCTTTAATCATAATTTTATAAAACCTTAGTGCGACTCTCCAAGCATTTTTTCAAGATAGTGAATATTCATGCCACCTTTTTGAAACACTTTGTCTTCCATAATTCTTCTTTGTAAAGGGATGTTGGTTTTAATACCGTCAATCACCATTTCATCCAGAGCATTTTTCATTTTAACAATGGCACCCATTCGCGTATCAGAAAAAGTGATCAGTTTGCCGATCATTGAATCGTAATGTGGTGGCACAGTATAGCCATTATAAACATGTGAATCTACACGCACACCTAGGCCACCAGCAACATGATATTGCGTGATTTTCCCTGGAGAAGGCATAAAGTTATTAGGATCTTCGGCATTAATACGGCACTCAATTGAGAAGCCTTTAATGGTGACATCATCTTGTGTGAAAGACAGTTTTTGCCCATCAGCAATCAGGATCTGTTCACGCACGATATCAATACCAGTAATCATTTCAGTAACCGGGTGCTCTACTTGCACACGTGTATTCATTTCAATGAAATAAAATTCGTCATTTTCAAATAAAAATTCAAACGTACCTGCACCGCGATAACTAATCGCCTGGCACGCTTTAGTACAAATCGAGCCAATTTTGTTACGCAACTCTGGTGAAATACCAGGTGCTGGCGCTTCTTCTACCACTTTTTGGTGGCGACGCTGCATAGAGCAATCTCGCTCACCCAAGTGCACAGCATTGCCGTGCTCATCAGCTAGAATTTGGATCTCTACATGGCGAGGTGTGGTTAAAAACTTCTCCATGTAGACTTCTGGATTACCAAAAAAACTTAAACCTTCAGACTTGGCAAGTTCAATTGAACCAGATAAGTCAGATTCATTTTCTACCACTTGCATGCCACGACCACCACCACCGCCGGAAGCTTTAATAATAATTGGCAAGCCAATATTACGAGCAATCTCCAGGTTTTGGATTGGGTTTTCACCCAGTGCGCCATCAGAACCAGGCACACAAGGAACGCCCGATTTTTGCATGGCTTCAATGGCGGCAACCTTGTCACCCATAACGCGAATATTTTGCGCTCTTGGACCAATAAAAATAAAGCCACACTCTTCAACACGCTGTGCAAAATCAGCACTTTCTGATAAAAAGCCGTAGCCTGGATGAATAGCATCTGCATGGGTTACTTCGGCTGCTGCAATGAGTGCTGGAATATTTAAATAACTATCAGCTGACGGATGCGGACCAATACAAACAGCCTCGTCTGCAAGACGAACATGTTTTAAATCTTTATCTGCTGTTGAATAGACGGCCACGGTCTTAATGCCAAGCTCTTTACAAGCTCGCAAGATTCTAAGCGCAATTTCACCACGATTAGCGATAAGAACTTTTTGGATCTTATTCATTACTATCATTTAATGATAACCAATGTTTGCCCAAATTCAACAGCATCGCCATCTCTACACAAGATTTCAGTCACTGTACCTGATTGATCTGCTTCGATTTGGTTCATGATTTTCATTGCCTCAACGATACAAACTGTATCACCTTGATTAACGTGTTGACCAATAGAGACAAATGAATCAGATGTTGGTGACGCAGAACCATAGAAGGTGCCTACCATTGGCGATGTGATTGGATGACCATCGATAACCTTAACTGGATCAATAGGTGCTGCACTTTCTGCGATCGCTACCGGAGCGGCAGCCATTGGCATTGCCATCGGTGCTGGCATCATTGGGGCATCGCCATAGCGAGAGATTCGAACAGACTCCTCACCTTCATGAATTTCAATTTCTGCCATGCCAGACTGCTCTAACAACTCCATTAATTTTTTTACTTTGCGAATGTCCATTTTTTACCCTCTTGATTTAATATGTTTGATTGCCACACTCATTGCAAATTCATAGCCTTGAGAGCCAAAGCCTGAAATTACCCCTTGTGCAATGTCTGAAAAATAAGATTTTTTACGAAAGTCTTCACGTTTATAAACGTTAGACAAGTGAATTTCGGTGAACTCAATACCCACAGCTAGAAGCGCATCACGCAGTGCAACCGATGTATGTGTAAATGCTGCTGGATTGATAATAATGTATTTTGTACCATCGCTACTGGCCGCGTGAATTTTATCAATCAGCCCAACTTCAGAATTATCCTGATGATGATCTAAGCTAAGGCTGGCTTCATCTGCAAGCTGAGTTAGGTGCTTAACAATGTCATCAAGCGTTTGCGCACCATAAAGATCTGGCTCGCGAGTGCCAAGCATATTTAGATTTGGGCCATTTAACAATAAGATGTCCATAATACTAATAACAAGTTTCAAATAAACCTGATTTTACCACCAACATCATGAGTGTTAGTCAGCTTTGGACGACTTTTAGCGACTAAGTCTTTACTTAACTTTGTTGAGGTGCTCAAGAAACCCTTGGGCATTGATTTCACCAATAATACGCTGAGAACGATCTTCAACACCCGCCTTGAAGAACAAGATCCCAGGCGGACCGATAATATTAAATTTGGCCATAAGTGCTTTATCAGCCGCATCATTTTTGGTCACATCAGCTTGGACGGCAACAGCATTTTTCATACCATCAACAGCGTCTTTGTTACTAAACACAAAGCGCTCTAGCTCCTTACAAGAAATACACCAATCAGCGTAAAAATCTAGCATAACCACTTGATCATTTTTTTTAGATTTTGCTAAAATCTGGTCAAGATCATTGATACTTTTGATTTTTTCAAACGGTAAATGAACTTGAGCTACTTGAGTATTAGATGCACCCCAGCCTGATAGTGGTGCCAACATATCACCACCACCACGAGCAACCAAGCCCCAAAGCAAGATACCGTAGAACATAATCAACAGGCCAATTGCTTTAAAGATTCGAGCCCAAGCACTTGGCGTATCCGTGAGCTTGTTTAAGACACCCATAGCAATTGGTGAAATACTTAAGATTGCCGCCCAAAGTGCTAATGAAGCAATAGACGGAATAATGCGTTCAATCAACCAAATAGCGACTGCCAACATAAGAATACCAAAAACGTACTTCACTTTATCCATCCAACCACCAGCTCTAGGTAGCTTAGACACACCAGCACCAATTAGGATCAGTGGCGCGCCCATACCTAGGCTCATGACGAATAGTGATAATCCGCCCAATAAAGCATCACCTGTTTGGCCGATATAAATCAGCGCACCTGCTAAAGGCGGGGCAACACAAGGGCCGACGATTAGTGCTGACAAGAAGCCCATTATGGCAACACCAACTAGATGGCCACCCTCTTGCTTGTTGCTCATATTGGCAATTTTTGCTTGGAGCCCCGCAGGTAGTTGGATCTCATAATAACCAAACATAGAAAAAGCCAGTGCAACAAATACTAAACTGAAGACTACTAGCACCCAAGGTGTCTGGAATAAAACTTGTAAGTTTTCACCAAAGTATCCAGCTAAAACCCCTGCAATAGAATAAGTAACACTCATTGCTAGGACAAATACAATCGACATGATTAGCGCCTTTCGAGTGGTTATTTCACCTTTTTGACCAACAATAATGCCCGATAAGATTGGAATCATTGGGAATACACAAGGGGTGAGTGATAGTAATAAGCCAAAACCAAAGAAGCTAACCAACACCCAGAAAATATTATCCTGTTGCAATAGTGCAGCAATTTTGTCTGTCTCATTTAGTGAGTCAGGAGAGGTGGCTTGCGTTACAGGTGCTGAGTCAGATGACTTTTTTGTAATGCTTGTTGATGGTGCATCGCCTTGAACAGGCAGAGTAATCTTGATAATTTTTTCTTGCGGTGGATAACAAATTCCACCCGTCCAGCAACCTTGGTAGCGAGCTGTAAAGCTGATATTTTGAGTTTGAATATTTTTAAGCGGCAGCGTAACCTCTAGCCTACCCTTATGAACCTGTACTTTACCGAATAAAGGATCGTCTTTGATTTTGCCTTTAGGGAAATTAATGGTGTCAAGTTCTGCACCCACAACATCCACAAAAAACTTATCATGATATAAATAATATTCGTGATGAATATCCCACGAAGCAACCAGCGTATTGGCATCAATTGCATCAACTGAAAATTTGAATGCTTCATCAGCAGGCAGAGGCTCATCAGAGATTGGTTGGATCTTTTCAACAACGGATTGAGCGCCTTTCTTAACCTTGGAAAACATGTCAAAGGCGTTATCAACCAAAGAGGGTTTTTTCAAAGCGCTAATGTCTAGCGCAACTGCTTTAGTGATAGGCGGGTAACAAACGCCTAAATCAGCACATCCCTGGAACACGACATTCATTAGTAAAGAATCTGCATCACCCTCTAATATTGGAATTTTGACTTCGACAGACTTTCTGTAGATTCCAACTTGACCAAAAAATTCGTCATTTTTAATCTTAGCTGGTGGAAATTTAGCCACACCTAGTTGCGTAGAGTAGTCGCTCGATATTTTGATTTTTTCTTTATAAAGGTAATAACCTTTGGCAATATTCCAATCCAGTACGATTTCATCATTAACCACGCTAGCTTTAAAGGCAAAAGCCTTATCAGCTGGTAAAAGATCTCCTTGCGCTTGGGCAAAATTAGAGAGCAGTAACAAAAATAATGGCAATAAAAAACGCTTCATGGGCTTTTCCTTAAAATATCTAGGGGAATTATAAGTCATAAGTAGCTTTTAAACAAACCCCTTTGGCATGACTACTTAATTTTACGCCATAAAAAACCCCAGCTATAAAAAATATAACTGGGGTTTTTGAATATTTACAACGCCTATTAAGCGAGTAAAAAAGCTAGAAAGCTTTAGCCAATCTTAGCCTTGATCGCATTAATAACAGCATCAGACGAAGTTGCATCAACAGAAAGTAACAGACCTTCAGTTTTGTAAAAACCAACCAGAGGAGCAGTTTGGTCGTTGTACACGTTCAAACGGTTGCTAATTGCTTCTTCAGTTTCATCTTCACGCTGAACTGCAGCGCCACCACATTTGTCACAAACGCCTTCAACTTTAGTTGGGTTAGACTTGGTGTTGTAGATTGCGCCACAACTCTCACAAGTACGACGCGTTGTAAGACGATCAAGGATCACATCACGCGGAACGTCGATTTCAACAGCAGCATCAAGCTTCTCGCCCATCTTCTCAAGTAAAGTTTTTAACGCCTCAGCTTGTGGAATTGTGCGTGGGAAGCCGTCTAATAAGTAGCCAGATTTACAGTCGTCTTCTTGAAGACGCTCTTCCATAATGCCCATGATTAAATCGTCAGAGACTAAGTCACCTGCTTTCATTGCTGCTTGCGCTTGCTTGCCTAGCTCCGTGCCTGCTGCTACTGCGCCACGTAGAATGTCGCCTGTAGAGATTTGAACTGAACCGTCAATTTTAGTTAGTAATTTTGCAACAGTACCTTTGCCGGCACCTGGAGCACCTAAAAGAATTAATTTCATAATGTTTCCTTGGGAATGGTTAATAAAAAATTTAGCCCCATATTTTTTTAATACTTTGAGGTCAAAATTGAGCGAAAATTATATCATAGAGATGTGATGTTTACAATCTAAGCTAATTTTTGACCCATTATAAAAAAATTCAAAATTTTGCCTGAAGAGTTAATAAAAGTCCTGGTTTTATCTAAAAATGACCAGAATAATGAGTTTTTAGCCTATAAATGCTTGATTTTTAAGAATTTTATAGGCCATATCGATAATTTGCGATATTTTTATAGTGAGCGAAGAAAGTTTGAAAAGCTACTGAACCACAATCACCATCGCTGGACGCACTAAGCGACCATTAAGGGTAAAGCCGGTTTGGATAACCTCTAAAACAGAATTAGACTCCTGGTCTGGCATAGGTAGCATGGTAACAGCCTCATGAAATTCTGGATTAAACGCCTCACCTTTAGGATTAATCGTTTCAACGCCAAATTTTTCTAGCGTTGATAAAAAGACTTTGTCCGTCATTTCTAGACCTTCAGTGATGCTTTCAACAGAAGCATTGTCATCTTTGGCGGTTTTTAGACCCATTGTCAAAGAATCTTTGACTTCAAGCAGCGCTTTAACAAAGCCATCGAGTGCAAATTTGTGGGCATTTTCAAGATCTTTAGCATTGCGACGCTTAAGATTTTCCATTTCGGCTTGAGCGCGAAGTACTTTATCCCAGTTATCTTTTGTAGACTGCTGAGCCTCTTCTAGCTGAGTTTGTAGATCATCTGCTTGAGGTTCTTGGGCGGTAGTTTCGATGTTTTCATCTTCTATTTTTTCAACACTTTCGTCTTGGTCTTGCTTTTTTGTCATTTTGTTGTCCAATTAATGTATATTTAGAGCTAATCATTAGCCAGTTATATAGTGGCTATTTTAAAGAATTCAATAGAAGAATATAACAATGTTTAATACAATCGGCATTATCACCAAACCCAATGATTCAGTTAGCGATGGTATCGCTGAAGAATTGTCAGCATTTTTACAAAACAAAGGCGCAGGAGTTGTAGGCACCAATGAGCAAATAGCTGAACAGGCAGATTTGATTATTGTGGTGGGCGGCGATGGAACATTGCTCAACACTGCACGTAGTTTTGTGGATAACAACATTCCTATTTTGGGTATCAATCTTGGTCGTCTTGGTTTTTTGGCCGACGTGTCAGTTGGGAAGATGTTTGAGGTTGTCTCTCAAGTTCTCGAAGGCGAATTTACCAAGGAAGAGCGTTGTTTGTTGTCGTGTCAAATAGAACAAGATGGCCGAGTAATACATAAAAGTGTGGCGTTAAATGACGCGGTTGTCAATCGTCAAGACGCACTTAAGATGATAGAATTTGATGTTTATATTGATGGTAAGTTTGTCAATAATCAGAGAGCAGATGGACTTATTATTACTACGCCAACAGGATCAACCGCTTATGCGTTGTCAAGTGGTGGACCTATTATGCATCCCGGTGTTAATGCGATTGGCTTGGTGTCAATTTGTCCGCATACCATGAGTCACCGACCACTTCTGGTGCCTGGCGGCAGTGAGATAGTGGTCCGAGTTAAAGATGCTAGTGAAGGAGTGAGCGTACATATAGATGGGCAAGCGTCTTTTCCAATTACATCAGATCAGGAGGTTCGCGTGCGTCAACACGCAAGCTTTGTGCACTTACTGCATCCAAAAGATTACGACTATTTTGAAATTATTCGCTCAAAACTACATTGGGGATCCAAGCTGTAATAAGCAAATCTAGCTATGTTATCGCAGTTAACCGTTAAAAATTTAGCCGTTGTTGAAAGGCTTGATCTGTCTTTTGAGCCAGGAATGAGCACCGTTACCGGTGAAACAGGTGCGGGTAAATCTATTCTTCTTCAGGCGCTGGGTTTGGCATTAGGCGTTCGTGCTGATTCTAACCTGGTGCGTCATGGCAAAGATAAGGCCGATATTAGTGCAGCCTTTGCTTTAGAGCATAACAAAACCGTGCAGGACTTTTTGTCCGAACATTCGCTAGAAGATGAGGGTGAATGTATCTTGCGCCGAGTTATCACCAGTGATGGTCGCTCCAAAGCTTTTATCAACGGCAATAGCGTCCCTCTATCGACAGTTCGTGATGTGGGCGATTTATTGCTGGATATTCATGGCCAAAACGAGCATCAATTATTATTACGACCTGATCAACAGATGAAGCTGTTAGATGGATTTGCACAGCTAGAAGCCGATAAGCAAGCACTTAATGAAGTGGTCAAAGCGCATAAGACATTGAGTGAAAAAGTAAATAATTTACTTAATAATCAAGACATCATTGAGCAGCAGCAAGCGTTATATTTGCATCAGCTAGAAGAGCTCAACGAGGCAACGCTTGATCAAGATGAGCTTAACACCATCGAGGCAAACTTTAAAACCAGTGCCAATTCTCAGGCGATTAATGAAAAGACATCTGGTGTATTAAATCAGCTAGAAAGTGAAGCAGGTGCAAATGCGCAGTTATTAACGCTCAGTTCGCAATTGTCTGAAGCGCTCGAAATGGATGACAGACTTCAGGTAGGCGTTGAGTTACTCAGCTCAGCACAAGTGCAAACTCAAGAAGCTGTTTATGAGCTGACACAATACTTAAGCCGATTATCAACCGATGAACAAAGTGCGCAGGAAATTGAGGAGCGAATCTCTGAGCTGTATTCACTGGGCCGCAAGCATCAGTGCCAAATTGAAGAGTTGATAACAGTGCGTGATCAGTTGACTATAAAACTAGAAGACATTGGCGGCGGCGCGAACTCTATTGATGAGATGAATAGCCAGCTTGAAGTGTTTGCCAAGCAATATCAAAATAAAGCACAGAAGTTTTCTAAAGCGCGACACGCCAAAGCAGATGAGCTATCCAGACTCGTTACTGAAGCGATGCAAGTGTTGGGCATGCCAGGCAGTGAATTTAAAGTTGGACTCAATGAAAAGCCTGATGGCGTGCATTTGAATGGCCACGAATCAATAGAGTTTTTGGTGACAACCAATATGGGCCAGGCGTTTAAACCACTTAAAAAAGTTGCCTCAGGTGGTGAGTTGTCGCGCATATCACTTGCAATTTCAGTGGTTAGTAGCGATAGTGAATATACACCAACCTTAATTTTTGATGAGGTGGATGTTGGTATTAGTGGCGCAGTGGCTGAGGTTGTTGGCAGGAAACTGCAAGAGCTTGCTAAGAATTATCAAATTATCTGTATTACGCATTTGGCGCAAGTGGCCGCATTTGGTCATCAGCATTTGCGAGTCAGCAAGGTGCAAAATACACAAGGTGCACAAACTACTGTTGAACAACTTGAAGACGAGCAAAGGGTCGATGAAGTGGCGCGTATTTTAGGCGGCGCAACCGTTACCGACAAAGCAAGAGTTGCCGCTGCTGAAATGATTGCCAGTAGTCGTGTTTGATAAAACCAGCTTATAAAAAAAGCCGCTTTCACGGCTTTCTATCTAGACTTTATTTTTCTTAAGGCGTTCAATACCTAACATCTTAAAGATGTATTTTTGATAAGCCGGCTCTGGGTTGCCAACTTTCATGTTTCGAATAAAGAACTTTTCGAAAGCAATTTTAGCTAAATGCATCATTTTACCTTTCTTCGCCCAAGTTACATTTCTTGGTGGAATTTGTGGCATGGCAACAAAGGCTGCGCCAGTATCGCCCATATCAGCAATACAGACAGCATTCCAAGTTGGAATATTTGAAGGCGCATTGCCAGCAATCATGTCTTCAATGTTGTGCACAATAGCAGTCACCATTGATTCAATCATATAGCCTGTTTTTGGCGTACCACACATAACCGGTGTTGCTTCTACAGGTGGAATAGCGATATTCACACCGAGGGAGAAAATGTTGTCTTTAACAGGTGATTGCTGGTAATCGTTGATCATAACAAAACCACGTGGGTTGACATATCCTGGATCAACCTCTGCCAATTTAGCAACAGTATCAACGCCTTTAAATGCCGGTAAAAACATGGTGTGCTTCGTGGCTACTTCGTGGGTTTTAATTGTTTTACCCTCGTCGTCCACTTCATCAACTGTAACTGTGTCAGCTGTTATAGAGGCAACCTTTGAATTAGTAATCCATTTAATATGACGACTTCTGAATTCAGATTCCAAAAGACCTTTTGAATCACCAACGCCACCTAAGCCTAAGTGGCCAATATAAGGTTCAGCAGTGACAAAGGTCATCGGGCACTTGTCGCGAATGCCACGTTTTTTCAAATCAGTATCCATGATGGTTGCAAATTCATAAGCCGGGCCAAAGCATGATGCGCCTTGAACCGCACCGACCACAATCGGGCCGCCACCGTTTTCACAGAAAGTTTCCCATTCGCTAGAAGCGACCTTGGCATGAGCCGTCGTACAAATTGAGACACTATGTCCCTCAGGGCCAAGCCCCTCAACTTCATCAAAGGCAAGCTTAGGGCCAGTCGCCAATACTAGGTAATCATAGTCAACGGTTTGATCACCAACCAAAACTTGATTATCGTTTGGTTTGATTTCAGTCGCTTCACCAACGATTAAATTGATATCTTTACGTTTAAGTCTTGGTGCTAGCTCGAAGCTAATATCTTCTTCACTTCTCCAGCCCACTGCAAGCCAGGGGTTGGAAGGAATAAAGTTAAAGTTAGGGTTGTTAGATATAACAGTCACTTCGTGGCCGTTACCTAAAGTTTTCTTAATGTCGTAAGCAAAAGGCAATCCGCCCGTGCTCGCACCAATAACTACAATGTGCGCCATATTATTCTCCTCAAAAAGATGTCGTATAAAGGGCTTATTATTCGCATGTCTTTATCTAATGTCAAATGTATTAGTGCATTGTGATATTAAAAGTCAATACGAACCCAATACATATATTCATAATATAAAAAAACATTTGACGCTAGTAGAGTGGTTTATGTATAATATTTTCACCTATGGAAATTGTTGTCGGGGGCTTAATTGCCATTATAAACCAGGGTCTGCTGTATTGGAGAATCCAGCAACTTAAGCGTAAAAATGTGAGAAATCCTGGAAAGATTATAAAGCTAGCCAGGATTTCTTTAATAGAGAGGCTTATGTTAGTTGGCGTTTTACTGGTGCTGGCCATGCAACAATTAGATCCATTGAGTGTTATATTGAGTTTTTTTTTAATTAATTTAAGTTTGACTTATTACCAACAATGGCATCTGAAACCTTAACATCTTCCGAATATATTAGGCATCATCTGCAAAACTTGACCTATGGTCAAAATCCAAATACAGGTATTTGGGAATTTGCAAGCACATCGGAAGCAGCGAAAGATATGGGCTTCATGGCATTTCATGTCGATACGCTTAGTGTTTCATTTATATTAGGCGCCCTATTCTTAGCCTTATTTTATCGTGTTGGTAAGCGCATGACTGCTGACACACCATCAGGGATGCAAAATTTTGTTGAGAGCATCATTGACTTTATTAATGAGAATGTTCGAGGCTCTTTCAACGGCAAAAATCCAATGGTGGCGCCTTTAGCGCTAACAGTCTTTATCTGGATTGTGTTAATGAATACTATGGATCTTGTCCCAGTTGATTGGTTACCGTATCTCGCCCAACAAATTGGTACTTTTTTTGGTGCAGATCCTCATCATGTCTTTTTTAAAGTGGTTCCAACCACTGATCCAAACGCCACTTTTGGTATGGCTCTTGGTATTTTTATATTGATTATTTTTTACAGTATTAAAGAAAAAGGTGCAGCGGGCTTCGGTTCGGAATTAGCATTTCATCCTTTTGGTAAAAAAATGATAATATTTAACCTTTTTTTAGAAGGTGTTAATCTTATTGCAAAGCCAGTTTCATTGTCATTACGTTTATTTGGTAATATGTATGCAGGAGAAATGATTTTTATTCTTATTGCCTTATTACCATTTTACTTACAATGGACTTTATCATTACCGTGGGCAATTTTCCACATTTTAATTGTATTATTACAAGCGTTTATTTTTATGACCCTAGTAATTGTATATATGGACATGGCTCATCAGAAAGACGAGCATTAATTTTTTTATAAACAGGAGTAGAAGATGACAGAAGTACAAGGAACGCTATTTTTAGCAGGTGCAATTTTAATGGGCTTAGGTGCATTAGGCGCAGCAGTAGGTATTGGTACATTAGGCGCAAAGTTTCTCGAAGGTGCAGCGCGCCAGCCGGAGCTTATTCCAATGCTTAGAACGCAGATGTTTATTGTAATGGGACTAGTTGACGCGGTACCAATGATTGCAGTTGGTATCTCAATGTATATTTTATTTGCGGTTGCCGGATAAACACTGTTAATTTAAAGATAAAGGTTTAAGCTATGAATATTAATTTGACAATGATTGGCCAATTAATTATGTTTACCATGTTTACATGGTTTTGCATGAAATTTATTTGGCCACCAATTGTTGCCGCCATGGAAGAGCGTAAAAAGCATATTGAAGATGGTTTGCTTGCAGCAGAACGTGGACTTTCAGAGCAGATAGAGGCTGAGCAAAAAGCACAAGAGCTAATTAATCAGTCAAAAGATCAAGCTTCTGAAATTATTGCTAACGCATCTAAGCAAGCTTCCAACATGGTTGAAGAGGCTAAGGATGTTGCCTTGCAAGCTGCAGAAAAAGTTAAGTCACAAGCAACAATAGAGCTTGAACAAGATAAGGTGCGTGTGCGAAATGAGTTGCAAAGCCAAGTATCAAGTTTAGTGATGCAGGGCGTTAGGGCTGTTCTATCTAAAGAAGTGGATGGTAAAACGCATAAGACCATGCTCAACAAATTGTCTCAAACACTATAGTAATCAATTATGGAATTAGTAACAATTGCCAAACCTTATGCCAATGCAGTATTTGAAATTGCACAGCAGGACAAGTCATACGATGGCTGGAAGTCAGTATTAGAGGCGGCGGCAGCACTCGTGAGTAATGAGAAGATGCAAAGTTATCTTGATTCTCCAAGCGTAACAAAGCAAGATAAAAGCGAAGCTATTCGAGGCTTGGTAGTAAAAATAACCGAGAGAAAGCTAGACTCCAAAGAAGATGAATTTTTATCTTTGATTTTGGAAAATAGCCGAACAGACGCGCTACCAAGCATTCTTGCTTTATTTGAAGAGCGTGCTAATGAATTTGAAGATGCGAAATTATTTCAAGTTATTAGCGCTTACAAATTAACAGCTGCAGAAGAGAAAAGCATTGCCACAGATCTTGGTGAAAAATACAATACAAATGTTAGTATTGAGACCACTATTGATGATGCTCTTGTTGGTGGCCTGGTAATAAAATTAGGAGACAAGGTGATCGATATGTCGATCAAAGCTCGTACAGATGAGCTAAGCTTGCGTCTTACAACACATTAATTATAAATTTATATAAAAGGAAGGGTTATGCAATTAAACGCCAGCGAAATTAGTGATTTAATTAAAAAACAAATAGAAGGTTTCGACTTTAAAGCAGAGGCACGCACAGAAGGTGTTATTGTTAGTGTAAGTGATGGTATTGTTCGAATTCATGGCTTAGCTGATGTACAGTTTGGTGAAATGCTTGAATTTCCAAATAATACTTTCGGTATGGCGCTTAACCTTGAGCAAGATTCAGTGGGTGCAGTTGTCTTGGGCAGCTATCTTCACCTATCAGAAGGTGATATTGTTAAATGTACCAACAGACTGGTTGAAGTACCAGTAGGTGAAGCGTTATTAGGACGCGTGGTAAACCCATTGGGTCAGCCAATTGATGGTAAAGGCGCTATTGATACAACAGAGTCTCTTCCACTAGAAATTATGGCACCAGGCGTTATTGAGCGTAAGTCTGTTGATCAACCAATTCAAACAGGTATTAAGGCAATTGATGCGATGGTTCCAGTTGGCCGTGGCCAACGTGAACTTATCATTGGTGATCGTCAAACAGGTAAGACAGCTGTTGCCATCGATGCAATTATCAATCAAAAAGACACAGGCATTCGTTGTGTTTATGTTGCTATTGGCCAAAAAGATTCTTCAGTAGCAGCTGTTGTTCGTAAATTAGAAGAGCATGGTGCATTAGAAAATACAATTATTGTCAATGCTGGTGCAGCTTCATCTCCATCGCTACAATATATTGCACCTTATGCTGGTTGTTCGATGGCGGAGTATTTCCGTGACCGTGGCGAAGATGCTTTAATTGTTTATGATGACTTAACTAAACAAGCCTGGGCATACCGTGAAGTATCATTACTACTAAAACGTCCACCAGGACGTGAAGCCTATCCAGGCGATGTGTTTTACTTACACTCTCGATTATTGGAACGTGCTTCACGAGTAAATGCAGAGTATGTTGAGAAAATGACGAACGGTAAAGTTAAAGGCAAAACAGGTTCGTTAACTGCACTTCCAATTATTGAAACACAAGGTGGTGACGTTTCAGCATTTGTACCAACTAATGTAATTTCAATTACAGATGGTCAAATTTTCTTAGAAACAGATCTATTTAATGCTGGTATTAGACCCGCTATTAATGCAGGCCTCTCAGTATCTCGTGTGGGTGGCGCAGCGCAAACAAAAATTATTAAGAAGTTAGGTGGTGGTGTTCGACTAGATTTAGCGCAATATAGAGAATTAGCGGCTTTCGCTCAATTTTCTTCAGATCTTGACGCTGAAACTAAAGCACAAATTGATCGTGGACAAAGAGTGACAGAGCTAATGAAGCAAAATCAATATAGACCTTTGTCTGTTGCTGAACTAGCTACCTCATTGTTTGCTGCAAACTCAGGATCTTTAGATGATCTTGAGGCTAATAAAGTAGTTGATTTTGAAAAAGCACTATTAACGTACATGGGCTCTAATCAAACAGAGTTAATGGACAACATTAACGAGAACGGCAATTATAATGATGACATTGCTAGCAAATTACAAGCTGCAATTGATGATTTCAAGGCAAACCACACTTGGTAAATAAATAATATGGCAGCTGGAAAGGAAATTAGAACGCAGATCGCGAGTATTAAAAATACTCAAAAGATCACATCGGCCATGGAAATGGTGGCATTCGTGATGAATATCCCACGAAGCAACCAGCGTATTGGCATCAATTGCATCAACTGAAAATTTGAATGCTTCATCAGCAGGCAGAGGCTCATCAGAGATTGGTTGGATCTTTTCAACAACGGATTGAGCGCCTTTCTTAACCTTGGAAAACATGTCAAAGGCGTTATCAACCAAAGAGGGTTTTTTCAAAGCGCTAATGTCTAGCGCAACTGCTTTAGTGATAGGCGGGTAACAAACGCCTAAATCAGCACATCCCTGGAACACGACATTCATTAGTAAAGAATCTGCATCACCCTCTAATATTGGAATTTTGACTTCGACAGACTTTCTGTAGATTCCAACTTGACCAAAAAATTCGTCATTTTTAATCTTAGCTGGTGGAAATTTAGCCACACCTAGTTGCGTAGAGTAGTCGCTCGATATTTTGATTTTTTCTTTATAAAGGTAATAACCTTTGGCAATATTCCAATCCAGTACGATTTCATCATTAACCACGCTAGCTTTAAAGGCAAAAGCCTTATCAGCTGGTAAAAGATCTCCTTGCGCTTGGGCAAAATTAGAGAGCAGTAACAAAAATAATGGCAATAAAAAACGCTTCATGGGCTTTTCCTTAAAATATCTAGGGGAATTATAAGTCATAAGTAGCTTTTAAACAAACCCCTTTGGCATGACTACTTAATTTTACGCCATAAAAAACCCCAGCTATAAAAAATATAACTGGGGTTTTTGAATATTTACAACGCCTATTAAGCGAGTAAAAAAGCTAGAAAGCTTTAGCCAATCTTAGCCTTGATCGCATTAATAACAGCATCAGACGAAGTTGCATCAACAGAAAGTAACAGACCTTCAGTTTTGTAAAAACCAACCAGAGGAGCAGTTTGGTCGTTGTACACGTTCAAACGGTTGCTAATTGCTTCTTCAGTTTCATCTTCACGCTGAACTGCAGCGCCACCACATTTGTCACAAACGCCTTCAACTTTAGTTGGGTTAGACTTGGTGTTGTAGATTGCGCCACAACTCTCACAAGTACGACGCGTTGTAAGACGATCAAGGATCACATCACGCGGAACGTCGATTTCAACAGCAGCATCAAGCTTCTCGCCCATCTTCTCAAGTAAAGTTTTTAACGCCTCAGCTTGTGGAATTGTGCGTGGGAAGCCGTCTAATAAGTAGCCAGATTTACAGTCGTCTTCTTGAAGACGCTCTTCCATAATGCCCATGATTAAATCGTCAGAGACTAAGTCACCTGCTTTCATTGCTGCTTGCGCTTGCTTGCCTAGCTCCGTGCCTGCTGCTACTGCGCCACGTAGAATGTCGCCTGTAGAGATTTGAACTGAACCGTCAATTTTAGTTAGTAATTTTGCAACAGTACCTTTGCCGGCACCTGGAGCACCTAAAAGAATTAATTTCATAATGTTTCCTTGGGAATGGTTAATAAAAAATTTAGCCCCATATTTTTTTAATACTTTGAGGTCAAAATTGAGCGAAAATTATATCATAGAGATGTGATGTTTACAATCTAAGCTAATTTTTGACCCATTATAAAAAAATTCAAAATTTTGCCTGAAGAGTTAATAAAAGTCCTGGTTTTATCTAAAAATGACCAGAATAATGAGTTTTTAGCCTATAAATGCTTGATTTTTAAGAATTTTATAGGCCATATCGATAATTTGCGATATTTTTATAGTGAGCGAAGAAAGTTTGAAAAGCTACTGAACCACAACCACCATCGCTGGACGTACTAAACGGCCGTTGAGAGTGAAGCCGTGCTGTACCACTTCTAATACTGAATTAGATTCTTTGTCTGGCATTGGGATCATGGTGACTGCTTCGTGGAATTCTGGATTAAATGCTTCGCCTGTAGGGTTGAGCAGTTCAACGCCAAATTTTTCTAGCGTTGATAAAAAGACTTTGTCCGTCATTTCTAGACCTTCAGTGATGCTTTCAACAGAAGCATTGTCATCTTTGGCAGTTTTTAGACCCATTGTCAAAGAATCTTTGACTTCAAGCAGCGCTTTAACAAAGCCATCGAGTGCGAATTTGTGGGCATTTTCAAGATCTTTAGCGTTGCGACGCTTAAGATTTTCCATTTCGGCTTGAGCGCGAAGTACTTTATCCCAGTTATCTTTTGTAGACTGCTGAGCCTCTTCTAGCTGAGTTTGTAGATCATCTGCTTGAGGTTCTTGGGCGGTAGTTTCGATGTTTTCATCTTCTATTTTTTCAACACTTTCGTCTTGGTCTTGCTTTTTTGTCATTTTGTTGTCCAATTAATGTATATTTAGAGCTAATCATTAGCCAGTTATATAGTGGCTATTTTAAAGAATTCAATAGAAGAATATAACAATGTTTAATACAATCGGCATTATCACCAAACCCAATGATTCAGTTAGCGATGGTATCGCTGAAGAATTGTCAGCATTTTTACAAAATAAAGGCGCAGGAGTTGTAGGCACCAATGAGCAAATAGCTGAACAGGCAGATTTGATTATTGTGGTGGGCGGCGACGGAACATTGCTCAACACTGCGCGTAGTTTTGTGGACAACAACATTCCAATTTTGGGTATCAATCTTGGTCGTCTTGGTTTTTTGGCCGACGTGTCCGTTGGGAAGATGTTTGAGGTTGTCTCTCAAGTTCTCGAAGGCGAGTTTACCAAGGAAGAGCGTTGTTTGTTGTCATGTCAAATAGAACAAGATGGCCGAGTAATACATAAAAGTGTGGCGTTAAATGACGCAGTTGTCAATCGTCAAGACGCCCTTAAGATGATAGAGTTTGATGTTTATATTGATGGTAAGTTTGTCAATAATCAGAGAGCAGATGGACTTATTATTACTACGCCAACAGGATCAACCGCTTATGCGTTGTCAAGTGGTGGACCTATTATGCATCCCGGTGTTAATGCGATTGGCTTGGTGTCAATTTGTCCGCATACCATGAGTCACCGACCACTTCTGGTGCCTGGCGGCAGTGAGATAGTGGTCCGAGTTAAAGATGCTAGTGAAGGAGTGAGCGTACATATAGATGGGCAAGCGTCTTTTCCAATTACATCAGATCAGGAGGTTCGCGTGCGTCAACACGCAAGCTTTGTGCACTTACTGCATCCAAAAGATTACGACTATTTTGAAATTATTCGCTCAAAACTACATTGGGGATCCAAGCTGTAATAAGCAAATCTAGCTATGTTATCGCAGTTAACCGTTAAAAATTTAGCCGTTGTTGAAAGGCTTGATCTGTCTTTTGAGCCAGGAATGAGCACCGTTACCGGTGAAACAGGTGCGGGTAAATCTATTCTTCTTCAGGCGCTGGGTTTGGCATTAGGCGTTCGTGCTGATTCTAACCTGGTGCGTCATGGCAAAGATAAGGCCGATATTAGTGCAGCCTTTGCTTTAGAGCATAACAAAACCGTGCAGGACTTTTTGTCCGAACATTCGCTAGAAGATGAGGGTGAATGTATCTTGCGCCGAGTTATCACCAGTGATGGTCGCTCCAAAGCTTTTATCAACGGCAATAGCGTCCCTCTATCGACAGTTCGTGATGTGGGCGATTTATTGCTGGATATTCATGGCCAAAACGAGCATCAATTATTATTACGACCTGATCAACAGATGAAGCTGTTAGATGGATTTGCACAGCTAGAAGCCGATAAGCAAGCACTTAATGAAGTGGTCAAAGCGCATAAGACATTGAGTGAAAAAGTAAATAATTTACTTAATAATCAAGACATCATTGAGCAGCAGCAAGCGTTATATTTGCATCAGCTAGAAGAGCTCAACGAGGCAACGCTTGATCAAGATGAGCTTAACACCATCGAGGCAAACTTTAAAACCAGTGCCAATTCTCAGGCGATTAATGAAAAGACATCTGGTGTATTAAATCAGCTAGAAAGTGAAGCAGGTGCAAATGCGCAGTTATTAACGCTCAGTTCGCAATTGTCTGAAGCGCTCGAAATGGATGACAGACTTCAGGTAGGCGTTGAGTTACTCAGCTCAGCACAAGTGCAAACTCAAGAAGCTGTTTATGAGCTGACACAATACTTAAGCCGATTATCAACCGATGAACAAAGTGCGCAGGAAATTGAGGAGCGAATCTCTGAGCTGTATTCACTGGGCCGCAAGCATCAGTGCCAAATTGAAGAGTTGATAACAGTGCGTGATCAGTTGACTATAAAACTAGAAGACATTGGCGGCGGCGCGAACTCTATTGATGAGATGAATAGCCAGCTTGAAGTGTTTGCCAAGCAATATCAAAATAAAGCACAGAAGTTTTCTAAAGCGCGACACGCCAAAGCAGATGAGCTATCCAGACTCGTTACTGAAGCGATGCAAGTGTTGGGCATGCCAGGCAGTGAATTTAAAGTTGGACTCAATGAAAAGCCTGATGGCGTGCATTTGAATGGCCACGAATCAATAGAGTTTTTGGTGACAACCAATATGGGCCAGGCGTTTAAACCACTTAAAAAAGTTGCCTCAGGTGGTGAGTTGTCGCGCATATCACTTGCAATTTCAGTGGTTAGTAGCGATAGTGAATATACACCAACCTTAATTTTTGATGAGGTGGATGTTGGTATTAGTGGCGCAGTGGCTGAGGTTGTTGGCAGGAAACTGCAAGAGCTTGCTAAGAATTATCAAATTATCTGTATTACGCATTTGGCGCAAGTGGCCGCATTTGGTCATCAGCATTTGCGAGTCAGCAAGGTGCAAAATACACAAGGTGCACAAACTACTGTTGAACAACTTGAAGACGAGCAAAGGGTCGATGAAGTGGCGCGTATTTTAGGCGGCGCAACCGTTACCGACAAAGCAAGAGTTGCCGCTGCTGAAATGATTGCCAGTAGTCGTGTTTGATAAAACCAGCTTATAAAAAAAGCCGCTTTCACGGCTTTCTATCTAGACTTTATTTTTCTTAAGGCGTTCAATACCTAACATCTTAAAGATGTATTTTTGATAAGCCGGCTCTGGGTTGCCAACTTTCATGTTTCGAATAAAGAACTTTTCGAAAGCAATTTTAGCTAAATGCATCATTTTACCTTTCTTCGCCCAAGTTACATTTCTTGGTGGAATTTGTGGCATGGCAACAAAGGCTGCGCCAGTATCGCCCATATCAGCAATACAGACAGCATTCCAAGTTGGAATATTTGAAGGCGCATTGCCAGCAATCATGTCTTCAATGTTGTGCACAATAGCAGTCACCATTGATTCAATCATATAGCCTGTTTTTGGCGTACCACACATAACCGGTGTTGCTTCTACAGGTGGAATAGCGATATTCACACCGAGGGAGAAAATGTTGTCTTTAACAGGTGATTGCTGGTAATCGTTGATCATAACAAAACCACGTGGGTTGACATATCCTGGATCAACCTCTGCCAATTTAGCAACAGTATCAACGCCTTTAAATGCCGGTAAAAACATGGTGTGCTTCGTGGCTACTTCGTGGGTTTTAATTGTTTTACCCTCGTCGTCCACTTCATCAACTGTAACTGTGTCAGCTGTTATAGAGGCAACCTTTGAATTAGTAATCCATTTAATATGACGACTTCTGAATTCAGATTCCAAAAGACCTTTTGAATCACCAACGCCACCTAAGCCTAAGTGGCCAATATAAGGTTCAGCAGTGACAAAGGTCATCGGGCACTTGTCGCGAATGCCACGTTTTTTCAAATCAGTATCCATGATGGTTGCAAATTCATAAGCCGGGCCAAAGCATGATGCGCCTTGAACCGCACCGACCACAATCGGGCCGCCACCGTTTTCACAGAAAGTTTCCCATTCGCTAGAAGCGACCTTGGCATGAGCCGTCGTACAAATTGAGACACTATGTCCCTCAGGGCCAAGCCCCTCAACTTCATCAAAGGCAAGCTTAGGGCCAGTCGCCAATACTAGGTAATCATAGTCAACGGTTTGATCACCAACCAAAACTTGATTATCGTTTGGTTTGATTTCAGTCGCTTCACCAACGATTAAATTGATATCTTTACGTTTAAGTCTTGGTGCTAGCTCGAAGCTAATATCTTCTTCACTTCTCCAGCCCACTGCAAGCCAGGGGTTGGAAGGAATAAAGTTAAAGTTAGGGTTGTTAGATATAACAGTCACTTCGTGGCCGTTACCTAAAGTTTTCTTAATGTCGTAAGCAAAAGGCAATCCGCCCGTGCTCGCACCAATAACTACAATGTGCGCCATATTATTCTCCTCAAAAAGATGTCGTATAAAGGGCTTATTATTCGCATGTCTTTATCTAATGTCAAATGTATTAGTGCATTGTGATATTAAAAGTCAATACGAACCCAATACATATATTCATAATATAAAAAAACATTTGACGCTAGTAGAGTGGTTTATGTATAATATTTTCACCTATGGAAATTGTTGTCGGGGGCTTAATTGCCATTATAAACCAGGGTCTGCTGTATTGGAGAATCCAGCAACTTAAGCGTAAAAATGTGAGAAATCCTGGAAAGATTATAAAGCTAGCCAGGATTTCTTTAATAGAGAGGCTTATGTTAGTTGGCGTTTTACTGGTGCTGGCCATGCAACAATTAGATCCATTGAGTGTTATATTGAGTTTTTTTTTAATTAATTTAAGTTTGACTTATTACCAACAATGGCATCTGAAACCTTAACATCTTCCGAATATATTAGGCATCATCTGCAAAACTTGACCTATGGTCAAAATCCAAATACAGGTATTTGGGAATTTGCAAGCACATCGGAAGCAGCGAAAGATATGGGCTTCATGGCATTTCATGTCGATACGCTTAGTGTTTCATTTATATTAGGCGCCCTATTCTTAGCCTTATTTTATCGTGTTGGTAAGCGCATGACTGCTGACACACCATCAGGGATGCAAAATTTTGTTGAGAGCATCATTGACTTTATTAATGAGAATGTTCGAGGCTCTTTCAACGGCAAAAATCCAATGGTGGCGCCTTTAGCGCTAACAGTCTTTATCTGGATTGTGTTAATGAATACTATGGATCTTGTCCCAGTTGATTGGTTACCGTATCTCGCCCAACAAATTGGTACTTTTTTTGGTGCAGATCCTCATCATGTCTTTTTTAAAGTGGTTCCAACCACTGATCCAAACGCCACTTTTGGTATGGCTCTTGGTATTTTTATATTGATTATTTTTTACAGTATTAAAGAAAAAGGTGCAGCGGGCTTCGGTTCGGAATTAGCATTTCATCCTTTTGGTAAAAAAATGATAATATTTAACCTTTTTTTAGAAGGTGTTAATCTTATTGCAAAGCCAGTTTCATTGTCATTACGTTTATTTGGTAATATGTATGCAGGAGAAATGATTTTTATTCTTATTGCCTTATTACCATTTTACTTACAATGGACTTTATCATTACCGTGGGCAATTTTCCACATTTTAATTGTATTATTACAAGCGTTTATTTTTATGACCCTAGTAATTGTATATATGGACATGGCTCATCAGAAAGACGAGCATTAATTTTTTTATAAACAGGAGTAGAAGATGACAGAAGTACAAGGAACGCTATTTTTAGCAGGTGCAATTTTAATGGGCTTAGGTGCATTAGGCGCAGCAGTAGGTATTGGTACATTAGGCGCAAAGTTTCTCGAAGGTGCAGCGCGCCAGCCGGAGCTTATTCCAATGCTTAGAACGCAGATGTTTATTGTAATGGGACTAGTTGACGCGGTACCAATGATTGCAGTTGGTATCTCAATGTATATTTTATTTGCGGTTGCCGGATAAACACTGTTAATTTAAAGATAAAGGTTTAAGCTATGAATATTAATTTGACAATGATTGGCCAATTAATTATGTTTACCATGTTTACATGGTTTTGCATGAAATTTATTTGGCCACCAATTGTTGCCGCCATGGAAGAGCGTAAAAAGCATATTGAAGATGGTTTGCTTGCAGCAGAACGTGGACTTTCAGAGCAGATAGAGGCTGAGCAAAAAGCACAAGAGCTAATTAATCAGTCAAAAGATCAAGCTTCTGAAATTATTGCTAACGCATCTAAGCAAGCTTCCAACATGGTTGAAGAGGCTAAGGATGTTGCCTTGCAAGCTGCAGAAAAAGTTAAGTCACAAGCAACAATAGAGCTTGAACAAGATAAGGTGCGTGTGCGAAATGAGTTGCAAAGCCAAGTATCAAGTTTAGTGATGCAGGGCGTTAGGGCTGTTCTATCTAAAGAAGTGGATGGTAAAACGCATAAGACCATGCTCAACAAATTGTCTCAAACACTATAGTAATCAATTATGGAATTAGTAACAATTGCCAAACCTTATGCCAATGCAGTATTTGAAATTGCACAGCAGGACAAGTCATACGATGGCTGGAAGTCAGTATTAGAGGCGGCGGCAGCACTCGTGAGTAATGAGAAGATGCAAAGTTATCTTGATTCTCCAAGCGTAACAAAGCAAGATAAAAGCGAAGCTATTCGAGGCTTGGTAGTAAAAATAACCGAGAGAAAGCTAGACTCCAAAGAAGATGAATTTTTATCTTTGATTTTGGAAAATAGCCGAACAGACGCGCTACCAAGCATTCTTGCTTTATTTGAAGAGCGTGCTAATGAATTTGAAGATGCGAAATTATTTCAAGTTATTAGCGCTTACAAATTAACAGCTGCAGAAGAGAAAAGCATTGCCACAGATCTTGGTGAAAAATACAATACAAATGTTAGTATTGAGACCACTATTGATGATGCTCTTGTTGGTGGCCTGGTAATAAAATTAGGAGACAAGGTGATCGATATGTCGATCAAAGCTCGTACAGATGAGCTAAGCTTGCGTCTTACAACACATTAATTATAAATTTATATAAAAGGAAGGGTTATGCAATTAAACGCCAGCGAAATTAGTGATTTAATTAAAAAACAAATAGAAGGTTTCGACTTTAAAGCAGAGGCACGCACAGAAGGTGTTATTGTTAGTGTAAGTGATGGTATTGTTCGAATTCATGGCTTAGCTGATGTACAGTTTGGTGAAATGCTTGAATTTCCAAATAATACTTTCGGTATGGCGCTTAACCTTGAGCAAGATTCAGTGGGTGCAGTTGTCTTGGGCAGCTATCTTCACCTATCAGAAGGTGATATTGTTAAATGTACCAACAGACTGGTTGAAGTACCAGTAGGTGAAGCGTTATTAGGACGCGTGGTAAACCCATTGGGTCAGCCAATTGATGGTAAAGGCGCTATTGATACAACAGAGTCTCTTCCACTAGAAATTATGGCACCAGGCGTTATTGAGCGTAAGTCTGTTGATCAACCAATTCAAACAGGTATTAAGGCAATTGATGCGATGGTTCCAGTTGGCCGTGGCCAACGTGAACTTATCATTGGTGATCGTCAAACAGGTAAGACAGCTGTTGCCATCGATGCAATTATCAATCAAAAAGACACAGGCATTCGTTGTGTTTATGTTGCTATTGGCCAAAAAGATTCTTCAGTAGCAGCTGTTGTTCGTAAATTAGAAGAGCATGGTGCATTAGAAAATACAATTATTGTCAATGCTGGTGCAGCTTCATCTCCATCGCTACAATATATTGCACCTTATGCTGGTTGTTCGATGGCGGAGTATTTCCGTGACCGTGGCGAAGATGCTTTAATTGTTTATGATGACTTAACTAAACAAGCCTGGGCATACCGTGAAGTATCATTACTACTAAAACGTCCACCAGGACGTGAAGCCTATCCAGGCGATGTGTTTTACTTACACTCTCGATTATTGGAACGTGCTTCACGAGTAAATGCAGAGTATGTTGAGAAAATGACGAACGGTAAAGTTAAAGGCAAAACAGGTTCGTTAACTGCACTTCCAATTATTGAAACACAAGGTGGTGACGTTTCAGCATTTGTACCAACTAATGTAATTTCAATTACAGATGGTCAAATTTTCTTAGAAACAGATCTATTTAATGCTGGTATTAGACCCGCTATTAATGCAGGCCTCTCAGTATCTCGTGTGGGTGGCGCAGCGCAAACAAAAATTATTAAGAAGTTAGGTGGTGGTGTTCGACTAGATTTAGCGCAATATAGAGAATTAGCGGCTTTCGCTCAATTTTCTTCAGATCTTGACGCTGAAACTAAAGCACAAATTGATCGTGGACAAAGAGTGACAGAGCTAATGAAGCAAAATCAATATAGACCTTTGTCTGTTGCTGAACTAGCTACCTCATTGTTTGCTGCAAACTCAGGATCTTTAGATGATCTTGAGGCTAATAAAGTAGTTGATTTTGAAAAAGCACTATTAACGTACATGGGCTCTAATCAAACAGAGTTAATGGACAACATTAACGAGAACGGCAATTATAATGATGACATTGCTAGCAAATTACAAGCTGCAATTGATGATTTCAAGGCAAACCACACTTGGTAAATAAATAATATGGCAGCTGGAAAGGAAATTAGAACGCAGATCGCGAGTATTAAAAATACTCAAAAGATCACATCGGCCATGGAAATGGTGGCCGCGTCTAAAATGAAAAAAGCTCAACAAAGGATGCTCGCGTCGCGCCCTTATTCTGAAAAAATTACTAAGGTAATTAGTCATTTGGCAAATGCACACCCAGAATTTACGCATCCTTATATGAAAGAAGTTGGTGAGCTTAAGCGTGTTGGTATTATCATCATTTCAAGTGACAGGGGCTTGTGTGGTGGTTTAAACACCAATCTATTTAGAAGCTTGTTAAAAGAAGTGGCCGATTATCAAGCTAAAGGTATAGAGGTTGAGATTTGTACAATTGGTAAAAAAGCCACTTCATTTTTCAAGAATTTAGGTTTAAATATTAAGTCTGTATTAACAGATCTTGGAGATGCGCCGCATTTTGACGATCTTTTGGGCACAGTTAAAGTTATGCTAGATGCATATGACAATGATGAAATTCAGCAATTGTCAGTCGCCTATAACAACTTTAAAAATACCATGACACAAGTGCCAACAACTACACAATTAATCCCAATGGTTGCTTCAGAAACAGAAAGTATGAGTCATCACTGGGATTATCTTTACGAGCCTGATGCACAAACAGCGTTAAGTGCATTATTAGTTAGGTACATTGAGGCAATTGTTTATCAAGGATTGGTGGAAAACATTGCTTCTGAACAATCCTCTAGAATGATTGCTATGAAGAGTGCAACTGACAATGCTGGTGATATGGTAGATGAATTAGAGATGGTATATAACAAAGCAAGGCAAGCAGCAATTACTCAGGAAATTTCTGAGATAGTAAGCGGTGCAGCCGCAGTATAAAATTCAAAAATAGAGTTTAAAAAAGGAAAATCAAAATGAGCAGCGGAAAAATTATACAAATCATTGGTGCGGTTATTGACGTCGAATTCCCGGCAGACAGCATTCCCAATATTTATGATGCCTTAATCGTTACAGAAACAGGCCTAACATTAGAGGTTCAGCAACAATTAGGCGACAACAAGGTTCGCGCTATTGCAATGGGCGGCTCTGAAGGCTTAAAGCGAAGCATCGAAGTGACTAATACAGGCGCCCCTATTCAAGTTCCAGTGGGCGTTAAGACATTAGGCCGCATCATGAACGTATTAGGCAAGCCTATTGATAATGCTGGTGATATTGGTGAGGAGACAAATTGGTCCATTCATCGTCCAGCACCTGCATATGACGAACTAGCACCTGCTGCAGAATTATTAGAAACGGGTATTAAAGTAATTGACTTAATTTGTCCGTTTGCTAAAGGTGGTAAAGTTGGCTTGTTTGGCGGTGCTGGTGTTGGTAAAACCGTTAACATGATGGAGCTTATTCGTAATATTGCGATCGAGCATTCAGGTTATTCTGTATTTGCTGGTGTTGGTGAACGTACTCGTGAGGGCAATGACTTCTACCACGAAATGAAAGAATCAAATGTACTTGATAAAGTATCTTTAGTCTACGGTCAAATGAATGAGCCTCCAGGAAACAGATTGCGTGTCGCGTTAACCGGTTTAACGATGGCCGAGTATTTCCGTGATGAAGGTCGTGATGTATTATTATTCATTGATAACATTTACCGTTATACACTAGCAGGTACAGAAGTATCGGCTCTATTAGGTCGTATGCCTTCAGCGGTAGGTTATCAGCCAACATTAGCTTCAGAGATGGGTGCATTGCAAGAGCGCATTACTTCTACTAAGAAAGGTTCGATTACTTCAATTCAAGCTGTATACGTCCCAGCGGATGACTTAACTGACCCTTCACCAGCAACAACATTTGCTCACTTAGATGCCACAGTGGTATTGTCACGTCAAGTAGCTGAATTAGGTATTTACCCTGCAGTAGACCCGCTTGATTCTACTTCACGTCAACTAGACCCATTAATTGTTGGAGAAGAGCATTATGCGGTCGCTCGTGGCGTTCAAGGAATATTACAGCGCTATAAAGAATTAAAAGATATTATTGCAATTCTAGGTATGGATGAATTGTCTGAAGAAGATAAACAATCTGTGACACGTGCTCGAAAAGTTCAGCGCTTCTTATCTCAGCCATTCTTTGTTGCTGAAGTATTTACAGGGTCACCAGGTAAGTACGTCTCTCTTAAAGACACGATTTCTGGATTTAAAGCTATTTTAAATGGTGAGCTAGATGACCTTCCTGAGCAAGCATTCTATATGACTGGCTCGGTCGAAGAGGTGCGCTCAAGAATTGCGGAGAATGCTTAAATGTCAATGATCCATGTTGATATTGTCAGTGCTACTGAGTCCCTTTATTCAGGTGAAGCAAAGTGTGTGTTTGCTCCGGGTAGTAATGGTGAGTTAGGTATTTACCCTCAACATTTAGCTTTATTATCAACGTTAAAACCTGGCGAGGTTCGTGTTGAAACTGAAAGCGGCATCGAATCTATTTATGTATCAGGCGGTATAGTTGAAATACAACCGAACATTGTTACTATTTTTTCTGATACAGCTATACGAGCACATGATTTAGATGAATCTAAAGCATTAGAAGCAAAGGCAAGAGCTGAAGAGGCTATGCTAGATGCTGACAGTAGTCGCGATATTTCCTCGACACAAGCAGCTTTAGCTGAAGCAATGGTTCAGTTACAGATGATTTCTAAGATGAGAGGCAAGAAGATCTAAAGACAAAAATTCTTGAAATTAACAACCTTATTGTTAACTACATTAATGCCTTCTTCTTGAAGGCGTTTTTGTTTTAAAGCAGACCCAAAGGCATATTCACCCAACTCACCATTGGACTTAACGACACGATGACAAGGAACCTCAGGTGCATATGGATTTTTATTCATAGCTGAACCAACAGCTCTATAGGCATTAGGATGACCCATTAACATTGCTAAATGACCATATGTAATAACCGAACCTGCAGGAACGTTACTTTTAAGCGTTTCATAGCAAAGTATTTGAAACTCAGTCATACCAAGTAAACACTCATAGCTAAGTCATAGCTCTCTTGTGCTTTTAGGATAAAGTCACAAGCCTCTCTAACCGCGCCATGACCGCCTCTCTTGTCAGTAATCAAGCAGGCATTATCTTTGACTAACTCATGGGCATTTGCAACTGCAATAGCAAGGCCAACTTTTCGCATGACAGGAAGGTCAATGACATCATCCCCCATATAAGCAACTTGATCAGAATTTAATGATAGCTTCTCTAGTAGCTCATTAAAGGCAATTAATTTATCATTTTGCCCTTGATAGAAATGTTCAATGCCTAAATTCTTCATTCTATGGGCCACATTGGGCGTATCTCTAGCGCTAATAACCGCTGGTTCAACACCATTCTGTTTTAGGAGTTTGATACCTAATCCATCTAATGAGTTAAAGCGTTTAAGCTCAATACCTTCATCTGAAAAATACAATCCACCATCGGTTAGAACGCCATCGACATCAAAAATAATAAGCTTGATATTTTTAGCTCTGAGATAGGCCTTGTTTAATAATTTCATGTTAATTTACTCCATTCAAATACAGGGCCAGGGTCTGTTTTACGACCGGGTGAAATTTCATTATGCCCCTTGATATCAGTGATAGGATAGTGAGATCTTAATATTGATAATACTTGATTTAAAGATGTATATTGCGACGTTTCATAAGCACTATTATCAGTGCCTTCTAATTCGATGCCAATTGAATAATTGTTGCAATCGCCAACTTTGTTAAAACTTGATTGACCGGCATGCCAAGCACGCTGATTAAAATCTACAAATTGCACAATACTGCCATCTCGTTTTATGAGTAGGTGTGCTGAAACTTTAACGTCTTCCAGTGTCTTGAAATAAGCATGCTTATTAGTCTGCAGATTATTAGTAAAGAAATCCTCAATATAAGTATTTCCAAATTCACCAGGTGGCAGTGAAATATTATGAATAACAACTAGGGTGATTTCAGTATTGTCTGGTCTCTGGTTATAATTTTCAGAGGGTATTTTTTTTGCTATATTTAATCTATGATCTGTAATCATAACTATGATTGTACTCGATTAAAATAACGACCTCTAAGCATTAGTCTGGGCGTGTCTTGCTGATCTATATAGGTAGAGCGCTTATGTAAGACATTGTTGCAAAGAAGCCCCTGGTTAGCTGACATGGTATGAGTGAAATGATATTGCGTATTGCCTGCTAAAAGTAGGTCAAGAATTTCGACAGCCTGCTTGATTTCATCAGAATCATAGAAGTCAATATTTTTTTTTCTTTGAGTGTAGCGCATGTAAAGCTGACTCGTCATTTCATCCATGAAAAAAATAGGCCCAACAGAAGTCTTACGACGAATCTGACCGTCCACCTTGTGAGCCGGTATGCTCATGGCCTGAGCATGGGTAAGTGCTGTTGCAATATCTGGGTTTTTCTCTCTCAAAAGCAAGTAAGCCATTTGTGGATCAATCCACTGATTTTCTCCACCTTGTTGAGCTGGGTTTACACAAAATAAAGAAAATGCTCTAATTCTGTCTTCAGGAGCGTTATAGTAGCCATCTGTATGCCAACCAATAGCACGATCTGTATAAGGAATAAATTCAGCTTGATCCTGTTGATCACTCTGGGTAATATGAGCCAAGCCTTGACCCTTGACATATAGATGTTGATCAAATGCCTTCAAGTTAAATTGCTGATTAAAACTAACTATGCTAGATTCATAGTCCTGCTGAGAGGGTATATGAAATAGCGCGAAGTTATTAACACGGCACAAGTGAGTGATTTGATTTTTTTCAGCTTTTGAAAGTTGAGTGGGCTTGTTAACCTCTACCAAACAGTTTTCAATATCAGCCTGGACATTGGCGAGTTTTTCATCTCGCCAAAATCGGTAGTCGTCAATTGAAGTGACTACATTAGCCATTAATGCGCTTATTGATATACCACTGTTGAGCAATAGATAGAATGTTATTAGCTACCCAGTAAAGTACCAGTCCCGACGGGAACCATAAGAAGAAGACAGTAAATATGAAAGGTAAAGCCATCATGATCTTGGCTTGCATTGGATCAGGTGGTGGTGGATTAAGTTTTTGCTGGACAAACATAGAGACGCCCATGATGAGAGGCAAGATGTAAAAAGGATCTGGAGCCGCTAAATCAAGTAAATACCAGAAAGGGGTTTGGCGAAGCTCAACCGTCTCTAAAAGCACCCAGTAAAGTGAGATAAATACCGGGATTTGAACTAAGATTGGTAGACAACCAGCTGCCGGATTGATCTTTTCTTTTCGATATAACTCCATGGTCTTTTTGCCCATTTTCTCTTTATCGTCGCCATAGGTTTCTTTAAGCTTCGTTAATCTTGGAGAGAGCTTCCTCATACCTGCCATAGAGCGATATGATTTTTCACTAAGTTTGTAGAACAAAAGTTTGATTAACAGGGTCAGAATAAGAATGGCGTATCCCCATGAGCCAACGTAAGTATGAATCCAATTTAGTGCTTCTGAAAGTGGTTTGGCAATAATAAATAAAATGCCATAATCAACTGTCTTGTCAAGTCCAGGGGCTAAATTACCAATATGAGCTTGCTCTTTAGGGCCAATATATAAAGCATTTTTTCCGAGTGTAGCGGAAGACCCAGGAGCAACATTTTGAGCGGGATTAACCACAGTTAGTAGATACTTACCGTCGTTAACTTTAGCGGAGTAATTGTGCGTTGTTTGTGCCTCTGGGATCATAGCAACAAAGAAATAGTGCTGGATCATGGCTGACCAGCCGCCTTTAGAAGTTGTTTCCGGCTGATCGTTAAATTCGTCAAACTTTATTTTTTCATAGACCTCTTGGTCATCGTACTTGGCGCCACCTGTGTAGGTTGGCATCATCCCGTTAGATTGGTCTAAGGCATTACGCACTAGTTGCGTATAACTAGTGATAGCGATATTGTTATTTGAGTTATTGCTAACTTGGTAATCTATATCAACGAGGTAGCTACCCCTAGTAAAGTGATAATTTTTAGTAACCACAACGCCATTATCACCCTTCCATACTAATGGCACTACTAGGCTATCTCCTTGCATTTTGTAATTTGTTTGAGTCGAGCTAAACATTGAGTGATGCGTTGGCATTTGCTCGCTTGGCAGCAGTCCACTTTGTGCTTGGAATAGCTCATTAGGCGTATCACTTAAAAGTTGAAAGTGTGATTCAGAACCCAACTCAATCGGATAATCATTAAGCCATGCATTAGTAATTGTGCCACCTTTATTGCTTATATTTACTGTCAGAAGATCAGAGCTTACAGTGATAAATTGGCCAGTATTAGCTATCTTTGTTGCTGGAACATCAAGCGCTGAATTTGTAACAATTGCACTGGGTATGTTTGCATCATTTTTAGCAGGCACGCTTGTAGTGCGTTCAGTTTTCGGCTGATAAAGTAAATCGCCATTGGTGTCAACAGCATGTTGTCTATCCCACTGCTCACTAAGTAGAAATATGCTAAGAAATATTGCGATAATTAAGAAAAGTTTTTGGTTGTTCATTGAGTTTAGTTTTAGTTAAAGTTAAGTTATTTTTTTGGCACAGGATCAAAGCCACCATCATGCCAGGGGTGACACTTTCCTATGCGTTTTGCGCTCAGGATAAAGCCTTTGATTAGTCCATGTTCCTTGACAGAGTCATAAGCATATTCTGAGCATGTAGGCTGAAAACGGCAATTAGAGCCAAGCAAGGGGCTGATAAATAGTTGATAGAATTTAATCGGTATTAATAATAAGTAGCGCATTACTTAGTCACCACTTTATTAAATAAACTTATTAAATCCTGAACTATAAGGTCATTTTTAGCTGGCTTAGAGTGCTTAGCCATAACCACGAATTCCCAATTATCTAGCTGAGCTCGGTTCTGTCTAAAAGTTTCACGCGCTAAACGCTTAAAGCGATTACGATCAACCGCTAGACGATGTACTTTTTTAGAAATTGCAAGACCGAGCTTAGCTCGAGAATCTTCAGTCTTAATGGACATAACCTGCCAATATTTTCCCCTAGTCATTTTTCCATCATTAAAAATGGATTTATATTCACTAGGTTTTAATACTTTAGATTGGCGAGTTAATCTAAAAGACATCTGAAATAAGGATTAAGCTGTTAAGCGCTTACGTCCTTTTCTTCTACGTGCATTGACAATCGCACGACCTGCTTTAGTGCTCATTCTTGATCTGAAACCGTGCTTACGCTTACGCTTGATAACACTAGGTTGAAAGGTTCTCTTTTGCTTCATAATGGATTTTGGTCAATAAAATCTTGCAATTTTACCATAAATTAATCTGTTTTGCATTAACTGTGACGAATATAGCATCTATACTTATAAGGTGCTACAATGACCCCTATTTAAGAGTTAGGGCGGTACTGCTAATGGATTTGATTTACTGGTTGATGCTATTAAAAGCACCTCATTTGGGCATTAAAACATTTTATAAGGCATTAAAACACTTTGAATCGCCACAACAAGTTTTTCTTGCCAGTCATAATGATAGGATAAATGCAGGTTTATTTAAAAAACAAACACTAGATTATCTCAAGACTGATGACCCCAGTCTTGTTCAGTCAGACCTTGATTGGATGCAAGCAGATGATTGTTATATCCTAACGTTAATTGATGAGCGTTATCCGTCTCAGCTAAAAACTATTTCTGACCCACCTCCTATACTTTATGTCAGAGGTGATGTCGATTGCCTAAAAGATCCACAATTAGCCATTGTTGGCAGTCGAAATCCAACAACAGGTGGAAAACAAAATGCACAGCAATTTGCAGCTGATTTGGCCAAGCTGGGCTTGGTAATCACTTCTGGCATGGCCAGTGGCATTGATGCGCAAGCGCATATTGGTGCGTTAGAGCAGGGTGCTAAAACCATCGCTGTGTGCGGTACTGGGCTAGATAGGATTTATCCTGCAAAGCATAAGTCCTTGGCGCATCAAATTTCGATGCAAGGCGCACTGGTTTCTGAATTTTCTATTGGTACAGCGCCTATGGCCAGTAACTTCCCTAGGCGGAATCGAATCATCAGTGGTTTGAGCTATGGCACACTAGTGGTTGAGGCGAGCATTAAAAGTGGCACCATGATTACCGCTAAACTCGCTGCTGATCAGGGCAAAGAGGTATTTGCCATCCCAAGCTCAATTCACAACCCTTTGGCGCAGGGTTGCCACTATCTGATAAATCAGGGTGCTAAATTGGTTAGCAGTGTTAATGATATTGTTCAAGAGCTTCCAGAGGGTGTATTGAATGATATACTGCCAAAGAAAAACACCCATTCTATAAAAGAGATGGACAAAACAGGGTCTAAAGTATTAAAATGTCTGAGCTATGAACCTATGAGTGTTGATCAGTTGGTTGAAAAAACCAAACTCAGCCCCCAGATAGTTTCACAGGAGTTGCTCTTATTGGAGCTAGATAGCAAGGTGGAAAAGACAAATGCACAAGGCTACGTATTAATTTAAATAAAATTTATGATATGACACATAATATTCTCGACGTTCTTACTTATATGTTCGACTACCTTTTCGAAGAAGCGGAACAGGACAATGCGCACGAAATGAATGACAGTGAGCTAAAAGCACACTTGTCAGAAGCTGGTTTTGATGTCGTAGGCATTGATAAAGCACTAAGCTGGTTAGAGAATATCGCCACCTTACAAGACGGAAAAATCAAACCATTTGATCTGATTAATCAGACTAGCATGCGAATCTATACAGAAGCAGAGCAATCAAAGCTGGATTCGAAGGCGCGTGGATTTTTACTGTTTATGGAGAATGTTGGTCAGCTTGATGCCAATCAGCGTGAAATGATTATTGAACAAGTGATGTCACTTGGTGATACAGGGATTGATCTTGAAGATCTTAAATGGGTGGTAATGATGGTTCTGGGTAATAGTACAGATGGCGAAATATCCGCACAATGGCTTGAGTCTATTGTTTTTCTTGATGAAAACCGCACCTTACAATAATGGCTAAAAATTTAGTTATTGTTGAGTCCCCTGCCAAGGCAAAAACCATTGAAAAATTCTTAGGCAAAGATTATGTCGTTAAGTCGAGTATTGGTCATATTCGCGATATGCCAAAAAAGAATATGGGCATCGATATCGAGAATAACTTCGAGCCTACCTATGAAGTAACGGCAGATAAAAAGAAAGTCGTTGCTGAATTACGTAAAGCGGTTAAGTCAGCAGAAAAAGTATACCTCGCGACGGATGAGGATCGAGAAGGCGAGGCCATTGCTTGGCACCTATTAGAAACACTTAAACTTCCAAGAGACACAGCGAGAATCGTATTTCATGAAATTACTAAGGGTGCTATTACTAGTGCTATTACCACGCCAAGAACAGTAGATTACCACTTGGTTGATGCGCAACAAGCGCGTCGAATTATTGATCGATTAGTAGGTTTTGAGATCTCACCAGTACTTTGGCGCAAAATCTCTGGAGCGCGTTCAGCCGGACGTGTGCAATCTCCAGTGATGCGTCTTGTCGTTGAAAGAGAAAGAGAAATCACTAAGCATACTTCTATATCTACTTACAAAGTCAAAGCTGAATTAGTCAACGATAGTGGCGAAGTGGCAGATGTTAAGTTGAATAAAGATTTTGATTCTAAAGAGGATGCGTTGGCATTTACAACCAAACTCTTATCGGCAGATTTAACAGTTGCCTCTATTGAGAAAAAACCTTCAAAGCGCTCACCAAAAGCGCCATTTATCACCTCAACATTGCAACAAGAGGCCTCTCAAAAACTGGGATTTTCGGTTAAACAAGCCATGACTATTGCCCAGAATTTATATCGTGAAGGCTCGATTACTTACATGAGAACAGATTCGTTTAATCTATCAGAAACTGCAATTGAGGCAGCTGGAAAAGTTATTGAGCAAGAATTTGGCGCTGAATATCACAATGTCAGACGCTTTAAAACTAAAGACTCTGGCGCACAAGAGGCGCACGAAGCGATCCGCCCAACAGATCTAACTAAGCCAAGTATTTATGGCGTAGATGAACAAACGGCCAAGCTTTATAGTCTGATCTATAAGCGCACATTGGCGTCGCAAATGAGCGACGCTCAATTACAAAAAACACAAATTAAAGTAACTGTATCAAATGCAGATGAACTGTTCTTGGCAAATGGTGAAATTTTAACTTTTCCAGGTTTCTTAAAAGTTTACGATTATCTTTCTGCTGATGACAAATTACTACCTGATTTAAGCAAAGGCGATTCTCTGACACTGGCCAGCTTCTCTGCAAGAGAAAGCTTCTCTCGCGCTAAGCCACGTTATACAGAAGCTTCGTTGGTTAAGAAAGTTGAAGAAATGGGTATCGGCAGACCGTCTACATTTGCCACCATGGTTTCTACTGTTCAAGATCGTAATTACGTTACCAAGGAAACTCGAGAGGGCTATGAGCGTGAGTACGACCTAATTGAAATTCAAGACAATGCTGTAGTTGAATCAAGAGCTAGTGAAACAACAGGTGCTGAAAAAAATAAACTCTTCCCTACTAATGTCGCCTATTTGTTAAATGACTTCTTGGTGAAGAATTTCAGCAACATTATTGATTACGAATTTACAGCCAAATTAGAAAGTGATTTTGACACAGTAGCAACCCAAAATGTTCCTTGGAAGCAAGTTGTCAAAAACTTCTACGACCCGTTTCATGCGCAAATTGAAGCGGCAGCAGATATCTCTAGAGAAGAGACGCATGGTATGCGTGAATTGGGAGAGGACCCTAAATCAGGTAAACCTGTCAGTGTTCGATTCGGACGATATGGTGCGTTTGCACAAATTGGCCATAAGGATGACGAAGATAAGCCTACTTTTTCAGCGCTTAGAGGCACACTCGACATTGAAACCATCACACTGGACGAGGCACTAGAATTATTTAACATGCCTAGAACGGTAGGTGAAACAGAAGAATTTGGCGTTATCAAGGCTAACTACGGTCGCTTCGGTCCTTACATCCAATATGGCAAAAAATACGTTTCTCTTAAAGAGCACATTCCAGAAGAGGTTGATTTAGAAACAGCTTTAGAGTTAATCGCAGCCAAAGAAAAATATGATGCAGAGCGTGTTATTAAGAAATTCGATGATTCTGAAATTCAAGTCTTAAATGGCCGCTTTGGCCCTTATGTTTGGAATGGAAAAAAACGCGGAAAAGGTCAGAAAAACATCACTATCAAGAAAGTATTTGGCGATAAAGAGCCAATTGATCTAACTTTGGAAGAGTGTAAGAAAGCTATTTCCGGGAAGCTTAAGCCAAAAACAAAAGCACGTAAAAAAGCAGCACCTAAGAAAGCGCCAGCCAAAAAAACAGCCAGCAAAGCTACCAAGAAACCCACTAAGGAAAAGTAAGAAAGCGCCATAGCCTTATTATCACACAGTCTTTCTTTACTTTTGCCGTGTAAAATGCAAAGCATTTATTATTAAATATAAGTTGTTATGTTACTAATTAGCGAAATAATGATTGGCAATCCCCAAATTGATGATTTTGAAGAATTGGTCGTTGTACTAAAGGCTATTTCAGATTCATCTGATGAGCGCTTCTTTCGAATGGATGTCAAGCCTGACTATCAAGATACGCCAGAAAACTGGGAGGACCGTCTAGAGGCGGCATTTTACTAATGGGAAAATATCTAAACAAAGAGCAAATTTTTGACGCAGAAGATGGCGAAGATTTGTATGCAAATGAAGAGCAGTTAGTTGCACGCTTAGAGTTTTTTGAAACACAACGCTCTGAGCAAACCCTTGAAACCCCAGTTGAAGACCGCATTAACACGCTGCTTGAAATTGCACGTATTCAGGTTGAGCGCTACAAAGGCTCAGACGCTTGGGAAGTGGCTATGTTAGCCTTTGATCTGGCTAAAGAAAATGAGCTTTGGGAGTTAGCAACAGAGGCTTGTGATGCGATGTTTTTATCTGAAGGTCCTGATGCTTTAAAAGCACTTGGCCATGCTTTGTGGTTGGGGATTACTTTCCCGATTGATCCAGAAATCACAGTGGCAATGTTACAACACTTGGTGGAAGAGTCGCCTAAAGGTGCCGACACCAAAGCTTATGCAGCGGCAGTAGCGCACTATATTGTTTCTATTCGACGTGGTGCAGATGATGATTTAACCTTTTTTGCCTCTCAAATGATTGCGTCAGTTGCAGATGAACATTCTCATGTGGCTGACCAGTCAACCTTTGATTTGTGGCGTAGAACTTTGCAGCTAGATAAACCAGAAGTGTTTTTGCCAAAACTTTCTAGTGCGGTTGAGCAGTTAGTTGGAGACAATTGGTGGGTTGATCGAGAAGCTATAATAGCTAAGCTCGATGCCGAAGGTAAGTAAGTGAAAATCAAGATCTGCGGATTTACTCAGGCTCAAAATGCACGTGATGCATCTTTGCTTGGTATTGATGCAATAGGATTGGTTTTTTATGACAAATCTCCACGTTATGTAGAGATTCAGCGCGCCTTAGAAATCGTTCAGGCTTTGCCACCTTTTATTAATCGTGTGGGCTTATTTGTCAATGCAGATTCTTATTTTATTGACGAAGTACTCTGCGAAGTGCCACTCGACACCTTGCAATTCCATGGCGACGAAAGCCCTCAAGAATGTCAGCAATATGGCCTACCTTTTATGAAGGCTTTGCGCGTTAACGAGCAAACAAACATCCCTAAACTAGCGCAAGACTACCACCAAGCTAACGGCTTGCTGCTGGATGCTTATAATTCTACAACTTATGGCGGCACTGGAGAGAGTTTTGATTGGTCATTGGCTAAGGTCGAACTTGATCTACCTATTATTTTGGCCGGCGGGCTCAACCCTGAAACTGTTGGCAAAGCGATTCAGCAAGTTAGCCCCTATGCAGTTGATGTGTCAAGTGGTGTAGAAAGCTCTAAGGGTATTAAAGACATTCAAAAAATTCAACAGTTTATTCAACAAGCAAATCTATGAATCATTACAACTTACCAGACGATAGTGGTCATTTCGATCAATTTGGCGGTGCATTCATGCCAGAAACGTTAGTAGCCGCTGTTACTGAGCTAAAAGAAGCTTACGAAAAATATAAAGACGATCCGGAGTTTTTAGCGGAATTTGAGTATGACCTTAAGCACTACGTAGGCCGCTCTACGCCGCTTTATCATGCAAAAAATTTAAGCAAAAAACTGGGCGGTGCTCAAATACATTTAAAGCGTGAAGACTTAAACCATACTGGTGCACACAAAATAAATAACACCATTGGCCAGGTTTTATTGGCAAAACGCCTAGGAAAAACTCGAATTATTGCTGAAACTGGCGCAGGCCAACACGGGGTTGCAACCGCAACCGTTGCTGCTCGCTTAGGGTTAGAGTGTGTAGTTTATATGGGTGAGGTTGATGTGGCTCGCCAAGCCTTAAATGTTTTTCGTATGAAGCTCCTTGGGGCGACAGTTGTTCCCGTATCTTCTGGCTCAAAAACTTTAAAAGATGCACTTAATGAAGCGATGCGTGATTGGGTAACCAATATTGATGATACTTTTTACATCATCGGAACCGTAGCTGGACCTCATCCTTATCCAATGATGGTGCGAGATTTTCAAAGTGTTATCGGTAAAGAGGCTAAAAAACAGTTTGCCGATCAGGTTGGTGGCCTGCCAGATGCATTGGTGGCTTGTGTGGGCGGAGGCTCAAACGCTATTGGCCTTTTTCATGAATTTATTGACGATACCTCTGTTGAAATCTATGGTGTTGAAGCAGCTGGATACGGTTTAGAAAAAGGCCCTAGTGCACATGCAGCACCTTTATGCGCTGGTAGTGTTGGCGTACTTCATGGCAATCGTACCTATCTTATGGAAGATGAAAATGGCCAGATTATTGAAGGCCACTCAATTTCAGCTGGATTAGATTACCCAGGTGTTGGTCCAGAGCATGCTTACTTAAAAGATTCAGGTCGAGCAAAATATGTCGCTATTACTGACGAAGAAGCGCTGGATGCTTTTCACACACTGACTAAAGTAGAAGGCATCTTGCCCGCATTAGAATCTTCTCACGCAGTGGCTTATGCAATTAAGCTTGCTCAAGAATTAACACAAGATAAGCATATTATCGTCAACCTCTCGGGTCGTGGCGATAAAGATATTCATACGGTTGCTGAAATCGAAGGCATACAATTTTAGTTAAGCTGAGCAATTTATTTGCTCATAGCAGAACTTATACCTTTAGGTGTTAAAGGGTGTTTTTCACCAAACTTTTTGCTGTCGAAATTTTGGAAATTTTACGAATATCAATCAAAAAATAGGTAATTTATCTCATTTAAAGTGATTATTTGTTTAATTTTAGCTAAATAATACGAATATTTAGCTGTTTTACCTGATTTTTGATCATATTTATCCTAAAAATGGCTATTTTTAGACTTTTTCGTTAATAAAGCTTCATTAACGAAATTTGTGATATTTTTTAAGCGATAAATGCTAATTATTTAGCACTCGATCATGCTTAAAGCAAGCCCACCAAGTGAGGTTTCTTTGTATTTACTCGACATATCAAGTCCAGTTTTTTTCATGGTTTCGATGCAACGATCCAAAGAGATTAAATGCTCTCCATTTTCTTTGAGTGACAAAGAAGCTGCTAGATAAGCACTAATCGCGCCAAACCCATTGCGTTCGATACAAGGAATTTGCACTAAGCCTTTAACTGGATCACATGTTAGCCCTAAATGATGTTCTAGTGCGATTTCTGCTGCATTTTCAGTTTGCTCGCTAGTACCACGTTTAGCAGCGCATATTCCTGCCGCTGCCATAGAGGCTGCAGAGCCCACTTCACCTTGGCAACCCACTTCAGCACCAGAAATAGAGCTGCGATGTTTGATTAAACCACCAACGGCTGCTGCCGTTAATAAAAAATCGTATATTTGTTGTTGGTTAATTTTTTGATGATGCACCAAGTGATACAAAATTGCCGGAATAATACCAGCAGCACCGTTAGTAGGCGCTGTAACCACCATATGCCCTGAGGCATTTTCTTCATTAACAGCCATTGCATAAGCGCATAGCCAGTCATTCACATCGGCGTTGTCTGGATCATTCTTTAGCTGTTGATGTAGGTTCTTGGCTCGTCTGGGTGTTTCTAAACCACCGGGTAATATTCCTTCACCTAACAAGCCTTTTTCAACACATGCCTCCATCGATTGCCAAATTATATCCAAGCCTTTTTCTAAAGATTCTTTAGAAAGGTTTTGAGCTTCATTGGCGTATTTCATTTGTGAAATCGATAGCCCGCTATCTTTAGACATTAATAGCATGGCGTCAGCGGAGTCAAATGCATAGGGAAATTGTGCTTTAGACTGGCTCAGCATAGGAGCCTTTATTTGGTGAATATTATCCAGAGTTGTAATGAATCCCCCACCAATAGAAAAGTAAGTCTCTGATAAGATAACTTGCTCGGATGCATCTAGCCACTCAAAAACCATGCCATTAGGGTGTTGAGATAGCGAATGTTTCGTATCAAAAATAATGGCTTTTTCAGTGTCAAATTCAACGCTGTAATTTTGTTCTAATGAGATGGCTTTTTTACGTCGTAATTGATCGCTAAGACTATCTACATCTGACTGCGCCAAATCCTCTGGTAAATAACCATGTAGCCCTAAAATAATAGCCAGATCAGTTGAGTGGCCAATTCCTGTATAAGCCAAAGAATCCTTAAGCGTGCAACGAACATGAGTCTTTATTTGCATGGGTTGCTTGCGAATAAGATTGACAAAAGTATGCGCTGCTACCATTGGCCCCATTGTGTGAGAGCTCGATGGTCCAATGCCTACTTTAAATAATTCTAAAACGCCGATAAACATAAATACGATTTCTTGATATGATTAGTCATAATACTGAAATGATACTATTATATTTAACTCGGTATGATTTTATTTAAGCGAAGAAAAAAGGGGTATTTTGGGTGCGCTATGTCCATAAAAATAACATTTTAATTTGACATAGAAGTTACAATTAAATATTAATTATTTTTTAAACGTTAGCCACCAGACTAAAACCAAAAATTGAATAAATAATAGCGGCGTGACCGAGAGTAGTACAAACTCCCAGCCGTAGTTAAACACAAACCAGCCAGCAGATAGTGAGGCGATTGCCTGAGCGGCAAATATTAATAAGTCATTCAGTGATTGGACTTTGAATTTTTCAGGTTCAGTGTAGGCGCGCGGTAATAAGCTTGTGCCGCCAATAAATAAAAAATTCCAACCCAGTCCAAGTAGGATTAAGGCAATCCAATAATTATTAAGTGCGTGTCCTGAATAGGCAAATACTATGCATACAAAATAGATTAGAACACCTGTCAACATCATCTTTGTCAGCCCTAGCCAGCGTACAATAAAGGGTGTGAATAAAGACGGCAAAAACATGGCAATAACGTGCGACTGAATGACAAATTTAGTTTGCTCAAGAGAGTGTCCATCGATTACATGCATGCTCATCGGCGTGGCTGTCATTAGATAGCTCATGACCACGTAGCCAATGGCGGCGCTGGAAATGGCGACAATAAAAACTGGTTGTTTGGTAATGATAGACAAGGGGCGGGCGCTACTATTTTGCTGTTCTGTAGCAGGTTCGGTTTGACGATAAAACCACAACACGCCAAAAGCAATAACGAAACAGCTACTTAATAATACAAATGAACCGACAAAATCAGTGGCAAATAAATGCCTGCCTGTTGTTGCAAGTTCAGGTCCTAAGAATGCAGAAACTAGCCCGCCAATTAATACCGCCGAAGTGGCAGTAGCACTCAATTTTTTGTCAACGCATTCAATCGCAGCAAATTTAAATTGGTTCATGGTTGCCGTGGTGATTCCAAATAGAAAAGTGGCCGCACAAAAGAGATAAAAAGACTGAATAGTGAGAGCTATAATAGCGAGGCTAATAATAGCCAATGTATAAATACAAACTCCTAAAAAAGTACGCCTTCGACCGATGATCGACATAATATGATTGATGGGAATAATGCTGCTGGCTGTACCTACGACCAAAAGCGCTACTGGCAAGGTTGATAAGCCATCGCTTGGCGCTAATGATTGGCCAATAATGCCACCTAAGAAAATTATAAAGACACTAAGCGACATGAATAGTGCTAGGCCTACTGAGAGTAGCCAGACGTTTCTTGGTATGAGGCGCATCTACTTCTTACTAGGCTTCTGCCAGCTTTTCATCGTGACTTGCTTAGATCGGCTGAGTGTTAGTTGACCTTCTGGAGAGGTTTTGGTAATGGTAGATCCTGCGCCAATTGTGGCATTTTTACCAATGGTAACAGGGGCTACAAGTTGGGAGTCTGAGCCAATAAATGCACCATCATGAATAATTGTTTGATGTTTATTAACACCATCATAATTGCAAGTAATTACACCTGCACCAATATTAACATCAGCCCCTAGGATGGCGTCACCAACATAGCTAAGATGTGAAATTTTTGAACCCTTACCAACAGTAGATTTTTTGACTTCTACAAAGTTGCCAATTTTGGCATTTTCACCAATATTTGTTTGAGGACGAACTCGAGCAAATGGACCAATCAAAGCGCCGTTACCAATCACAGCATCCTCAATAACAGAGTTTGCCAAGATAGAAACGTTATCGCCGATTTTTGAGTTTTTTATACAACAATTTGGTGCAATTGTTGTATTGTTCCCTAGTGTTACCACTCCTTCAATCAGGGTGTTAAAGTCAATTTCGCAATCTTTTCCAAAGCTTAAATCGCCACGACAATCAAAGCGCGACGGATCTTTTAAGCTTAAACCGAGTTGCATGTATTGAGTAGCTTTGCGATGTTGGAAGATACGCTCTAGTTGCGCTAGTTGAGTTTTATCATTAACACCTGCTACCTCGAATTCATCAGTAGTAATAACAGAAGCGACGGTTTTTTGATCGCTCGTGGCTGATTCGATAATATCGGTTAGATATAACTCGCCTTGGGCATTGTTGGTATTAAGGCCAGCTAGGTACTTCTTCAGTAATTTTGTCTGAACAGCCATGATGCCGGTATTGACTTCGCAAATTTTCAGCTGTTCATCACTCGCATCTTTTTGCTCAACAATGGCTTGGACGGCGTTATTGTTGCGAATAATGCGTCCGTAACCCATAGGGTCTTTTAAGACAACTGATAAAAGGGCAATGCCTGATGCTTTAGAGGCGTTGATCAACTGCTCTAGTGTTTCGCGCTGAATGAGAGGTACATCGCCATAAAGAATCAGCGATATTGAATCGTCCTCAATATGCGGCGTTGCTTGATGTACTGCATGGCCAGTGCCTAGTTGCTCTGTTTGCTCAACCCAATTAATCGTATCGTCATTAATGACTTGTTTGACTTGATCGCCACCGAAGCCGTAAACTACATGTACTTGTTGACTGATCAATTTAGCTTGTTTAAGAACATGATCTAATAGCGTTGCGTCTGACAGTGTTTGTAAGACTTTAGGCTTTGATGAGTTCATGCGCGTGCCTTTGCCCGCTGCAAGAATAATGGTGTGAATGTTGCTCATTTAAAAGTCTTCAACAACAGGGTTTTGGTCAAGGTAGCTTTCGGTGATACCAGGAACAATAAAACTGATGGTAGCAACAACTTGTCCGTCTTTACGCCCAACACTATAGGTAGCAGCGCGCATCTGGATAGGTGCGTTTTTAAAAATATCAGAAAAATTATGAGACTTTCTAGATTGAGCTGAAAACTCTTCTTTACTGATGAAGGTATATTTAATATTATAGTTTTGATAAGCTTCATTTTCAAAATCTGCAATCATTTTGGTAAATTCATCTTTATTAAAGGTATTGGCGCTCACCTCTAATATATCGAATTTTTCTTTACCATCTTCAATTAAAACTAAGTCAAATTGTGTCTTTAGCACGTGAAACATTTTTTTAACCTTATTGACATCGCTCAGAGGTAGCATTAATACAGTAGAGACTAAGCGATCATTAAGAAAGCGAAATGCCAGCTCAGCCTCTTCTCCTGCCAAAGAATGATTTTTTAAGCATAAGGTCCCCAGTTCATATCTGGCAGAACAGTCTTCCAAGGTATGTGCCTTTTGTAAAAAAACTTTGGGCATGCCAACGACATATTGCTTATATAGTTGAATTGGTTCGCCAGCAAAACTAGATGTGCTGAGCAGAGGTAACAAGATTAATAGTAGAATGCGCTTCATAAAGAAAAATCGTTTTAATTTGGCTCATATTGTAAACGCATAAGCCTTTAAATACAATAAAATTAGCCTCTATGAGTAACTCTTGTTTTCACTGCGGATTGGAAATTACCGATCGTAATCGCATTCAGTCAAATATTGATAACAGGCCCCAGGATTTTTGCTGTGTCGGGTGTGAGAGCGTCTGCCAAACGATTTATCAAGGTGGATTTAGTGCTTTTTATGACCAGCAAACTAGCTCAGTTCTGCCAGCAGTGGCACTTGAGTATCCGCTTGAGTTTTATGATGCGCAGGTATTTCAACAACCATTTTTAGAGTCTGCACCATCTGGCGAGAAAATTATTACCTTAATTAGCGACACGATTCATTGCGCTGCTTGCGTATGGTTAATAGAAAGAGCAGTTGGATCATTAGAAGGAGTGAATTGGGTTCGTGCAAATTTAACCAATAAACGCATTCGCCTAAGCTGGAATGAAAGCGAAATACAGTTATCTCAAATCATGCAACATTTGGCAGGCTTGGGCTATAGCGCCATGCCGTATGAGCAAAATATAGCCGAGCAAATTGCTAATAAGTCTAACAAGGCCATGCTTTATAAGATTGGATTTGCCGCTTTTACAATGATGAACTTATTGTGGATTTCAATTGCTATGTACACCGGCGCCAGTGAAGGTAAGTATTATCAATATTTTCAGTGGCTAGGGTTTGCTTTGGCAACACCTACCTTGTTTTATTCTGGTTTTGGATTTCTAAAAAGTGCTTATAGTGGTCTTAGAAATGGCCTGATAAACATGGATGTGCCGATTAGTATTGGTGCCCTCACCACCTATTTTTATTCTGTTTACGTTCTGCTCGGCTACTCTGTTAAAGGTGAGGTGTACTTTGATACGGTAGTGAATTTTATTTTTGTTATTTTGATTGGACGCTATTTAGAAAGTTCGGCCAAAAAATCTTCTATTTCAGCGTCTAGTTCTTTGCAACAGTTGCAACCCAAGGTAGCTTTGGTGATTAAAGGCAAGGACGAGATCATCACCCCAGTGGGTGCAATTAATATTAATGACCAAGTGTTGATTAGACCGGGTGAGCGAATTCCAGTGGACGGGTACGTACTTTCAGGCGAGAGTGATGTGGATGAATCTTTGCTCAGTGGCGAATCTAGGCCGGTGATAAAAACAACAGGCGATGAGGTTTTTGCCGGCTCAGTTAATGGCCAGGGAGCGCTGGATATTTCAGTCACTCAAACGCTCAAGCAATCAGTTTTGGGCAAAATTGTCAGTCTGGTTGAAAATACCCAGCACAGCAAAAACTCTGTGGTTTGTAGTATTGATAGAATCATTCCGTATTTTGTCGGTGTGACGATATTTCTCGCCTTTGCTACTTTTGTTTATTGGTATCCGCAAGACTTTGATTTGGCCTTGTTAAGTGCTACTAGTGTGCTTATTATTACTTGCCCTTGTGCATTTGGACTGGCCACACCAATGAGTATCGCGGTAGCGAGCGGCGCTGCTATTAAAGAAAAAATGCTCATTAAAAATAGTGATACACTGGAAGTATTAAATAAAGTTGATTGGGTGGTGTTTGATAAAACTGGCACACTGACTTCGGGCGAGTTTAAGGTTGAAAAGATCGTAAGTATTTCCTCCCAAGATCAGGATGAAAAAACAGCCTTGATACAGCTAATGGCGAGTATTGAAAAGTATTCAGAGCATCCGTTGGCACAAGTTATTGTGAATGAAAATCATGATGAACTACTCAGCGTAACACGTTTTAAATCTACACCAGGCCAGGGCGTTAGCGCAACCATTGATAAAAAAATAATTAAAGTGGGCAGATTGTCTTTCATAGATATTGATCATCAAGTGGATGCTGATATGCTTAAAAAATCTCAACAAATAGAATTAGAAGGGTCAAGCTGTATTTGGTGTTCGAGCCAAGATAAGATCCTAGGGTTTGTAGCCTTATCTGACCAAATAAAAAAAGATGCGAAGGCTACGATTGCCCAATTACTTAGCTTAGGTAAACAGGTTAGTATTTTGAGTGGCGACAGTCAAGCGGTGACTCAAAAGGTTGCCAATTATTTAGGTATTGAACACGTGGTCGCCCAAGCGCTGCCAGAGGATAAAGCGAACTATATTAAGCAACTGCAACATCATCATTGTGTACTCATGATTGGTGATGGGGTAAATGACGCACCGGCATTGGTACAGGCCGATACTAGTATGGCAATCGGTTCTGGTAGTGATGTGTCCATTAATCATGCCGATGTAGTATTGTTAAAATCGACATTATCACCAATTTTAGCCATGATTAACTTGTCTAAACGCACCAGTCAAACCATTAAACAAAACATTACTTTTGCATTGTTATATAACACATTGATGGTGCCATTAGCAATGATGGCAAAGGTTACACCGCTGTTTGCAGCCATTGCGATGCCGATTAGTTCACTCATCGTCATTGGCAATGCAGCCCGACTTCGAAATAAATAAAAACAAACTGATAAAAAATAAAGCGACGTAGATGCAAATAGTATATAATTTGCTCTCTTTTGAGATTTAAACCTTATTACAAACATGAAAACAGATATTCATCCTAATTACGACACCGTTAAAGTAGTTTGCTCGTGCGGTAACACATTCGATACTCGTTCAACGATAGGCAAAGAAGAGCTACATTTAGATGTATGTTCAAGCTGTCATCCTTTTTACACAGGTAAGCAAAAAATTACAGATAGTGCTGGCCGTGTTGAGAAATTTAAATCACGTTTTGGTGCATTTAAAAGATAAACCGAACCGATCTAAAGAAAAGCCACATTTATGTGGCTTTTTTTATGCCCGATTGGATAGGAAATATAGCCAAATATCGTTATAATTGTGGGATTCTTTTTTTATCCACGATTCTATGTCATTTGATTACCTTAACGCACTAGCAAAGAAGCCAACAACACGCACCCCAATCTGGGTAATGCGTCAAGCGGGACGCTACTTACCTGAGTACCGTGCAACGCGAAAGCAAGCGGGCGACTTTATGAGTTTGTGTCGTAATCCAGAGCTTGCTTGTGAAGTAACCATGCAGCCTATGGATCGTTTTGATTTAGATGCGGCTATTTTATTCTCAGATATTCTTACTATTCCTGATGCTATGGGATTAGGGCTATATTTTAGTGATGGAGAGGGGCCAAAATTTGAACGCCCTATCCGAACTTTAGCAGATATTGAAGCCATCCCTTCAAACGTTAACAACGATTTGACTTATGTTTTTGATGCAGTCTCTACTATTAAGTCCGCTTTAGGCACGCGTGCGCCACTCATCGGATTTACCGGAAGCCCGTGGACTTTAGCAACTTACATGATTGAAGGCGCGAGTAGTAAAACCTTTGCTAAAACCAAAGCCATGCTTTTCAACGAACCAAAAATGCTACATTTACTGTTGGATAAATTAGCCGACAGTGTGATTGCCTATTTAGACCAACAAGTCCAAAGTGGCGCAGACAGTTTGATGGTGTTTGACACTTGGGGTGGCGTTTTATCAAGACAAAATTACCTGGATTTTTCACTAAGTTATATGCAAAAGATTGTGAACGGCGTCAAGGCAAAACATCCAAATACCCCGATTACTTTATTTAGTAAAAATGGCGGCAAACACTTAAATGAAATTGCTGCAACAGGTTGTGACGGCGTAGGCATCGACTGGACAGTGGAGCTAAGCGAAGTACAGGACAAAATTGGCGACAAGGTAGCCATCCAAGGCAATTTAGATCCCGCTGTGATGTATGCAACCCCTGAAATTATTAGAGCGGAAGTTAAGAAGGTGTTAAGCCAGTTTAAGGGCGATACTGGGCATATCTTTAATCTTGGTCACGGCATTACGCCTGATGTTAATCCTGAAAATATGGCCGTGCTTGTTGATAGTGTTCACGAGTTCAGTGCAAGATAATTATGTCTAGACTATCCCAAGTATTTGCAAACCTACCTAAAGAGCATAAAGCTTTTATTCCGTTCATTACCGCAGGTGATAGTGGCCTGGATAATACCTATGAGCTCATGTTAACTCTGGTTGATAATGGTGCAGATGTTATTGAGTTAGGCGTGCCGTTTTCTGATCCAATGGCAGACGGTCCTATGATCGCAAAATCTCACCAGCGTTCCGTTGAGGCGGGCATTGGTTTAAAAGATGTTCTAGCTTTAGTACAAAGATTTAGAGCAGTTAATAACTCTACAGCTATTGTACTAATGGGCTATCTTAATCCGATTGAAGTTTATGGTTACCAAGCTTTTGCCGCTGACGCAAGTCAAAGCGGCGTAGACGGTTTATTGGTAGTAGATATGCCGCCAGAAGAGGCACATGATCTGAAACAAAGCCTTGACGCTAAAGAGGTTGATTTGATCTTCTTAGTGGCGCCAACGACAACCGATGAGCGTATTAAGTTTTTAGCAACCGTAGCCTCTGGCTTTATTTACTTTGTTTCGCTTAAAGGTGTCACGGGCGCAGGCCATCTTGATATTGATGCCGTTAAACAGAATCTCTCTAGAATTAGACGCTACATTGATTTACCCGTCGGCGTGGGTTTTGGTATTAAAGACGCACAAACTGCCAAAGCCATTTCTGATAATGCTGACGCTGTTATTGTTGGATCAGCACTGGTTGCATTTATTGAGCAATATGCTGATGATAAGACTAAAATGTTAGAAAGCGTTGGAAATTTAGCAAACGAAATTTCTTCCGCAATTAAATAATTAAAACAAGGACTTAGATATGAGCTGGCTAGAAAAAATCTTACCCTCAATCACTAATGTTGTTAAAAAGAACATTCCTGAAGGGTTGTGGAGCAAATGCCCAAAATGTGACTCAACTATTTACACTGAGGAGTTACAAGAGGCGACGTATGTTTGTCCAAAGTGTGATTATCATATGCGTATTTCAGCCAGAGTTCGCATTGATAGCTTTTTGGACAAAGAAGGCCAAGAAGAAATTGCACCAAACTTAGTCGCTGTAGATCCGCTAAAGTTTAAAGACCAAAAAAAATATAAAGACCGTTATTTGCAAGCACAGAAAGACACTAACGAGAAAGACGCATTGGTAGTAAAAAAAGGTACTTTAAATGGTCTACCTGTTATCGTAGCCGCATTCGAATTTAAGTTTATGGGCGGCTCAATGGGTTCAGTTGTGGGCGAGAAATTTGTCCGAGCTGCCCAAGAAAGTATTAAAACCAAAGCACCTTTGATTTGTTTTTCTGCATCGGGTGGTGCACGAATGCAAGAGGGTTTGTTTTCACTTATGCAAATGAGCAAAACTTCTTTAATGGTTAAATTGCTAAGCAATCAAAAAATTCCTTTTATTTCCGTCCTGACTGACCCAACCATGGGCGGTGTTTCTGCTAGTTTCGCTATGTTAGGGGATGTTCATATCGCTGAGCCAAATGCTTTAATCGGTTTTGCCGGCCCTCGAGTGGTAGAACAAACTGTGCGTGAAGAATTGCCCGAAGGTTTCCAGCGTAGTGAGTTTTTACTGGAAAAAGGCGCCATTGATTTAATTGTTCACCGTCACGAATTACGCCAACAGGTGCACACATTATTAAGTGCTATGACATTTAATAATGGCTAATTACACGATTCACTTCAAACTCAGCCATGCAAATGGTGCCTTAGTAGACGAAGCCTGGGACGAACCTTTAGTGTTTGAAATGGGTGACGGCCAACTAGATCCTTGCTTAGAAAAATGCGTACTTGACTCCGAATTAGGTGAGCTAAGAACTTTTCTGTTGGGCGCTTCTGAGGCCTTTGGTGATTCTTATGATGAAGCTTTCCAACTGATGCCGCGTGATGATTTTCCGCCAGATTTTAAATTTGAAATAGACGCAGCAGTTGAGTTTCAAACGCCTACAGGTGATGCCTATGTTGGCTGCATTGATCAAATTGAAGATGAGCAGATTCGAGTCAATTTTAACCACCCACTAGCGGGTGCGGACGTGTCGTTCCAAGTCAAAATTCTTGATATAACCTCGTGAAAATTTTATTAGCAAATCCTCGTGGATTCTGCGCAGGTGTAGATCGAGCCATTGAAATCGTAGAGCGAGCCCTTAGCCTACACGGCAAGCCAGTTTACGTACGTAACGAAGTTGTTCATAACAAATTTGTGGTGAATAATCTTAAAGCTAAGGGCGCTATTTTTGTTAAAGAAATTAACGAAGTACCTGAGCAACAAGTGGTTATTTTCAGTGCACACGGCGTATCGCAACTAGTGCGCATGCAAGCTGATGATATTGGCGCCACTATTTATGATGCTACTTGTCCCTTGGTTACTAAAGTGCACAAGGAAGTGGCACGTAAGCAAAGACAAAATCATCAGGTTATTTTAATTGGCCATAAAGGCCATCCAGAAGTTGAAGGTACTTTAGGCCAATCAAACGATGGACAACAGGTGGTTTTAGTTGAAAATTCAGCAGATGTTGAACAGCTAACCATTGACAAAAATAGCGACATTTCCTACACCACGCAAACAACCTTGTCTGTTGATGACACTCAGCACATTGTTAATCACTTAAAAGATAAATTTCCACACATTAGGTCACCCAAGAAAGATGATATTTGTTATGCCACACAAAACAGACAAGACGCAGTTAAGACGCTTATGCAATCTGCTGATGTGCTTTTGGTGCTTGGGTCTAGAAATTCTTCTAATTCAAATCGCTTACGTGAGATCGCAGAAAAAATGAATCTGCCTGCTTATTTAATTGATGGCGCCGATGAAATAAAAAGTGACTGGATAAAGGATGCCAATATTGTCGGTGTAACAGCCGGAGCTTCAGCGCCAGAAATTTTAGTACAAGAGGTGGTTAACTATTTGTATGATCATGGTGCGGATGAATTGCAAGAAGTCAGTGGCACTAAGGAAGATGTACATTTTCCAGTACCAGAAGAATTAAGATAATTAAACAGGGCCACGGCTCATATTAAAAATTCAGGAGAAAGAAATGGAAAAAACAGCATTAATTTGTGGCTCATACGCCTTTGACTCAATCATGGTTTTTCAGGATCAATTTAAAAACCACATTTTGCCAGACAAGGTGCACATGTTAAACGTATCGTTTTTAGTGCCTACTATGCGTAAAGAGTTTGGAGGTTGTGGCGGTAATATTGCTTATAACCTTCATTTACTAGGTGCCAATTCCATTCCAATGGCAACGGTGGGCGAAGATTTCACCCCGTATATGCAGTGGATGGAAAGACACCACATGAATACCACACACATGAAAGTCATCAAAGACAGCTACACGGGTCAAGCGTTTATCACCACAGATATGGATGATAATCAAATTACAGCTTTTCATCCAGGTGCTATGAGCAATTCTCATGAAAACAAAGTCAGCGACGTGAGTGTTGCAGATATTGGTATCGTTTCTCCAGATGGCCGTGACGGCATGATTGAGCACGCCAAACAATTTGCAGATGCTAATATCGCTTTTATTTTTGATCCAGGCCAAGGCATGCCAATGTTCTCTGGTGATGAGTTAATTACTTTTATTGAGCAGGCAACCTATGTAGCGGTTAATGATTATGAATCGCAAATGCTGCAAGATAAAACTGGCCTGGATTTATCAGCTATTGCTGCAAAGCTAACTGCACTGATTATTACCAAAGGCGGTGAAGGTTCTGAAATTCACACACAAGGTGAGGTGATAAAAATATTACCGGCTAAAGCAGCCTCAATTCAAGATCCAACCGGTTGTGGTGATGCCTATCGAGCAGGTTTGTTGTTCGGCATCATGAATGATTTGAGCTGGAAAGCCACAGGCCAATTAGCAGGGTTATTAGGCGCTATCAAAATTGCACACCCAGGTACACAAAATCATACTTTTACGTTGGCGGATATTGAGAAACTTTACCAAGATAATTATGGCGAAGCTCTTATAGCATAAGGATTATTAAGGTAATAAATATTTTTTAATAACATACTAAAATGATCGGTTATAATTAGGCTATAATTTAACCTGGTTTAAAAATAAAAACCCTCTGGGGAGAGGACAATATGAAAGCACTAGAAAAATTATTTGAATTAAGACGCTCACTAGCGACATACGAACGTGAAATGGGTTTCGATAAGTTATCAGAAGTAGAAAAATCAGTTCTTGAATTTGTCATGCATTCTAAAGATGCCAACATTACAAGAATTACTAAAGATGAATATTTCTATAAATATTCACTGTCTACGATCAAAAGAGCAGTAGGTGTCTTGTTAAATAAAGAGATCATCCTTGCAACACAATCTAGCCTTGATAAGCGCTCAATGATTCTAACGTACAATCAACAGCATTAGCTAATAATGATTAACCAACAATTTGAAATAACTTTGTCCTCAGTGTAGTAGCCACATACTATTATGACTGTAAAATTTCAAAATTACCTACTGGAAAACGCCATAGCCTTTGTGAGTGTCTTTTCCATGGCGTACATTATGATCTGGTTCGGCTCGTTTGAGATTGAAGTGAGTTCATATATGTATTTGCCATTAGGTGCAAAAATATTAATGTACTTGGTTTTTGGTTATCGAGTATTTCCAGGTATTATCGCCGCTTGTTTTGCTGGCGGTATTTTCTTAATGGGTTCTTGGGGCGGCAATCTCTATATTGGTATGCTATCTGCTTGTGCGGGTGCAGTCGCTCCGATTTTAGCCATGTGCTTTATGAATCTAACTCATGTTAGTAATTTCTCTAAACTGAGCAAGATAGATTTTAGACATGTTTTATTCTTGGTAGTTTTTACATCAGTCATAAGCGCCCTGCTTAAGTTCTTTGTTTACACGCAAGACGTCACCCTTAATATTAATGCAGTAACTTTCATTACTCATTACATTAGGGGCGATGTCATTGGAGGCCTGGTGGTGATTTACTTAGTTTTGGGTTTTGTTGCCCCAATTATAGAGCGGTTTTACACGAAAAAAACAGCTCACTTTTAGGCTATAATTTGAACCTTAATAACCAAAGGTTACCTCCGTGTTAATTGTTAAATATAATATAGTGACCTTTGTCTTAGTCATAACCTCATTATTGATGGTAGAGGGTTTAGGGCATATCGATTTTTCCAATGGAAACTTACTGTACCTGCCTTTGGGTGCGAGTATTTTTGCTTATCTATTATATGGTTTTGGCGTCTTACCGGGCGTGGCCTTGGCCAATACTTTGGTCGGCTATTTTTTGTGGGACAATTGGTTTGGCGGTGGCATGAGCAGCTTTATTGCTCATGTAGTTGTGGGTTCATTGGCGCCAATTGCTGCAATGATGATCATGAAGCTATTTCACTTATCAAATTTTTTTGATGGCAAAGAGCTAAATTTTCGTCATATTATTTTTCTGGTTTTACTCACAGCGATTATTAACACTTTGCTAAAGTTTTTTATATTTATGAGTGTGTTGCCAGAATCACCTGATCCATCGGAATTTATTTCCACTTATTTGGTTGGCGATATATTGGGTGGATTGGTATTTATTTATCTCGTTAGCAAGATGTCTTTTTTATTAATTAAGCGATAAAATTTATCTATGTTTGTAATTAATATTGTTATCGCTCTGGTTATTTTTTTAACGTCAGCCTTGATGTCATGGATGCATGGTATTGATATCACGCTTGGACATCATTTATGGCTACCAATGGGTGCAAAGATTTTAGCATTCTTACTATTTGGGCTTTGGGCATTACCGGGTGTTTTACTAGGGTCACTGATGAGTGGGTACATTCTGTATAATTTTTTGAATGTTGATCCTATCTATGGGCCTCTAGGCTCTTTGATCGGAACTTTTGCACCAATGAGTGCGATACTAATAATGCGGTATTTCAACTTATCCACGTTCTTTGATGGCGATAAAAAATTGGAATTTAGTCACGTTATCTTTTTAATTGTATTGTCATCAATAATTAATACATTACTTAAGCTGTTTCTTTATTTTGGTAGAGTAAGTGGAGTTGATCAGCAGCAGATAGATAGTTCTGAATTTATACTCAGTTACTTAACAGGTGACATATTAGGCGGTATTGTATTTATTCTGCTTACAATTAAGATTTTTATGCCACTTTTAATACGATTTAAGCTAATTTAGCTTTTTTAGCAAATTTTCTACTAACTCAATGCGTCTGATGTCTTCAGGCATCGATTCTTTAACAATTAACTGGTTTTGACCCTTTAATTGATAGTTTTTAGGCTGTTTTTGGATTAATTGAATGATTTTTATCGGTTCAATGGTGTTTTTACTGCCAAAAGTGATGATAGCTTTGTCTTCATAGAGGTTAATTTCATCAATTCCTATTTTTTCGCAAAAAAGTTTAAGGCGTGTATTGGCAAATAAGTGCTTAGTAGAATCTGGCAACAAACCAAAACGATCAATCATCTCAATTTGCAATTCTTTAAGCTCGTTGTTACTCTTACAACTGGCAATGCGTTTGTACAAAACTAAGCGCTCGTGCACATCCTCTAAATAACTCTGAGGAATAATTGATGGCAGGCCGCAGTCTATTTGAATCTCATGATTAATCGGATCGTCTAGATTAAGTTTTCGTCCAGCACGCATGGCGTCAATCGTGCGCTTAAGTAAATCATGGTATAGGTTAAAACCAATTTCACTAATTTTTCCTGACTGATTATCACCCAGTAAATCACCTGCACCACGAATTTCAAGATCATGATTAGCCAGCATAAAACCAGCGCCCAGCTCTTCTAAAGATTCGATGGCATCTAGGCGTTTTTTGGCATCCCTAGATAAAGACTGATGTGATTTAATCACTAAATAGGCATAAGCTCGGTGATGAGACCTGCCAACACGACCACGCAATTGATGTAGCTGAGCGAGGCCAAAATTTTGAGCATTATTAATAATAATGGTATTGGCATTTGGAATATCAATACCCGTTTCAATAATGGTAGTACACACCAAAATTTGAAAGCGTGCATGGTAGAAATCACCCATGATGTGCTCAAGTTCTCGCGTTGGCATCTGGCCATGGGCAACGCGAACATGAACATTAGGCATAAGCTCTGTTAAGCTTTGCGCCATATTGTCAATTGAGTCAATGTCATTATGTAAGACAAAAATCTGGCCACCACGATGCAGTTCTCGCGTGATCGCTTCTTTGATATTATCATCACTCCATTCTTGTACAAAAGTCTGAATCGCACTTCGCTTTGCAGGCGGCGTGGCGATAATTGACAACTCTCTGAGTGAGCCCAGCGCCATATTTAAAGTACGTGGAATTGGCGTGGCAGTCATGGTGAGGATATCACTTTGCCCACGTAATTTTTTTAAGGCTTCTTTTTGTTTCACGCCAAAACGATGCTCTTCATCGATAATGACTAACCCAAGATTTTTGTATTGAATACTGCCTTGGATAATTTTATGAGTACCAATAACGATATCAATTTGGCCAGTGCTGAGTTTTTCAACAATAATTTTTTGTTCTTTAGCTGTTTGGAAGCGAGATAATGCAGCAATTTCTACAGGATGGTGAATAAACCGATCGACAAAAGACTGATGATGCTGCTTGGCCAGTAGCGTGGTTGGCACCAAAATAGCGACTTGTTTACCTGCTTCAACCGCTAAAAATGCAGCACGCATGGCGATTTCAGTTTTTCCAAAACCAACATCACCACAAACTAAACGATCCATTGGCTTATTAGAGCGCATATCGGCCAAGACTTCGCCCATGGTCTTTAGCTGATCAGGCGTTTCTTCAAAAGCAAAGTGAGATACAAATGCTGAATAGGCATCGTTAGGCTCTGGAAAAGCAAAGCCAGTTTGGGATTCACGTTTAGCATAAATCTCTAATAGTTCAGCAGCTACGTCATGCAAAGCTTCACCCGCTTTTTGTTTGGCCTTGCTCCATTGTGGTGTGCCTAATTTGTGCAAAGGTGCATTTTCAGCTAAGGCGCCAGAATAACGCGAAATAAGATTAAGCGACGTCATTGGCACCATCAGTTTGGCACCACCTGCATATTCTAATTGTAAAAAATCCTGAGATAATCCGTCGTAAGTTTGAGTCTTTAAGCCTAAGTATCGTCCGACGCCATAATTTTCATGAACAATAGGATCGCCTTTTTTAATCTCTACTAAGCTTTTAATAGCCTCATCAAAATCTTTATGCTTAGCTCTTCGCCTACGCTGCTGTTGAACGACTTCTTGGCCAAATAAATTGTCTTCAGTAATTACCGCAATATCAAGACCTAATAAGCCCTGAGATAATTCCTGATTGGTGATATGTAACAGATGATCACTTGATAAGAAGTGCTGCCAATCTTTTGTATTTTGCGCCTCAAGATCGTGATTTTTTAGCAATTCATCTAGGACACTTTGCCTGCCTTGAGACTCACAGACGATGAGTATTTTTTTCTGAAAACGCTTTGCAAAACTTGATAGCTTCGATAATGGATTTTTTGCCTGTGGATCAATGCGCAATGGCGGCAGTAATTTTGACGAGAAATTTAAATGCCCAGGCTTTTCTTCTAGTTTTGAAGGGCCGATAACAAGTTGCTGCTGTTGCTTAATTGCAGAAAACAACACTTCTTTACTTAAAAATACACGATTAACTGCTAATGGTGGCCTGTCCAAGTCTTGTTTGGCGTGGTCAAATCGAGATTGGATATTAACAAAAGTCTTGTCTACTAAAGCCGTAAATCCGGCAAAAGTTGCAATGGTTAATGTCTTGGGCAGGTAATCAAACAGCGTGTTGGTCGAATTAAAAAAGAGCGGCAAGTAAAATTCAATACCACCAGGTAGTCGACCTTCGCTTATTTCATGATAAATAAAACTCTGATCACCAAATGCTTGTGTGTAATTTTCTTTAAATAAATTAATACTTGGCTGATCAGTGGCAAATTCTCGCGCTGGTAGTAGTGTAATTTCATCTACTTGAATCTCACTTCGTTGAGTCGAAGTGTCAAAGCTGCGAATAGTTTCTATTTCCTGGTCAAATAAATCGATTCGATACGGCTTATTAGCGCCCATTGGGTATAGGTCAATTAAAGAGCCGCGAATATTAAACTCACCATGTTCCATGACGGTAGTCACACGGTTGTATCCAATTTTTAAAAGTTTTTCACTTAATAAGGCAGGATTTATATCGTTGCCGATTTTAAGATCAAAGCTGAATTTTTCGCTAAATTCAATAGGACACAAGTAGGAAAACAAGGTTTCCAATGTGGTGACAACAATACCTTTTTTGAGTTGTTTAAGTTTAGACAACGTACTAAGACGATTTGAAGTAATATCTGGATGCGGTGAAAATTGATCATATGGCAGCACTTCCCAGTTATCAAACTTTAGAATATCTAGTGTGTCGTTGTAAAAATTTAGAGATTTATAGAGTATATCTAGATGGGCAATATCATTTGCAATAAGCAGGATTACTTGAGATTGCTGCTGAGCATATTCGACCAAAGCAAGCGCATCTGCACTTCCATACAAAGAACCCCAATAGGTTTTTTGGCCCGGATTTGAAAGGGGCATCTTCTCAGGATATAAGTAGGGCATGGTTTTAGAGTTGTGCGCTAAGGATATCAATTCCTTCGTTTTCTAGTAATTTGATTAGCTGAATTAAAGGCAGACCAATTAATGTATTAGGATCTCTACCTTCTAGGCTACTGAATAAGCTGATTCCCAATCCTTCTGATTTGAAACTGCCAGCACAATTGTAAGGCTGTTCTTTTTTCAGGTAATTATCAATTTGTTCAGG
>FLOH01000454.1_pt1 | contig 88668 bp, 83 predicted proteins | sample 756751 | NCBI WGS metagenome assembly FLOH01 (sample SAMEA4026879, study PRJEB14308) | marine metagenome | biome: coastal water; material: water | depth 74 m
ACCTTCGAATTCATGTCTGGATAAAGGTTTTAGCAACTGGTGAAATGCAGTGTTATGATGTGACAAAGCCTGAATCCTCTTAGTTACAGTGTTTGTTCGCACTCACATTATAACTTTTTGAATTCTGGACTTTCTCATTTATCTCTAACTGTGGGACAGCAGTGAGGCATCAAGCGCTCTTTCTAGCTGGTTTGGAAGGATTGTTGCTGCATTATTGGCGATTTCTTCAATTCTAAATTTTTTAGAGGCATCTGCAGGGGGGAACCCATTTTCGATATATATTTTTTTGGCCTATGCTATACCGATACTAGTTTTAGCACTATACCCCGCAATTACCCTGATTTTCTCGACAATAGAAAAGTTCAGTCCACTTATTCTAGATTTTCTTTGTATAAGTAGTCTTTTAGGGTTTTGTCTAACATTAAGATTCCAGTTTTTAGTAGTAAGAACACCAGAAGAATTACAGACTCTGGCTATTCCCCTAATGGGTCAGATAAACTTTTTTCTGTTACTTGGAACAGCATTTTCTTATCACGCGACTTATTGGGTTACGCTAACACGGAACATCCTATTTGCTTTAGCAGTTGCCGTTGTTTTGTATTTTATAGGGATCGAAGCTACAAGACTTAATCTGATATTAATAATCCAGGGTATATTAGGAGGGACAATTGTCAGCTGGATATTCTTTGATTCGATACGAACCCGCTTCTACCTCAAGTCAACAGACGCAGACACGCGACAGCACCTGCATAATCAATTGTCCAAGTTGGTATATCCTCATCAACTAGAGCGAATAAAACTTGGCGATGAGCTTGAAGACACCATGCCTTTGAAAGAAGGCAAGGCCGTTATCAATGTTTTTGACGTCCAACGTTCCAGTGAAATACGACATGAGAAGACGGCGGAATTCTTCATGGGCGTGTTCCAGGCTTTTCTTGAAGTTTGTATGAAGGGTTATGAGCACAATCCTTTGCGCTCCCGGGCGTTCAGGCTGAAGGAAACGGGGGATGGTTTTATCAGTGCTGTGGGCTACCCCTTTCTGCCGGTTGATACTCGCTCTCTGGCGGATAGCGCGGTTTCCACGCTCTGGCTATGTTTGAAGCCTTTAATGTAGAGGTAAAGAAATTCGACTATTCACGCCCTATCAAGGGCGCGATGGGATTGGCTTACAATTCGGTGCAGGGCACTTTCCAGAGTGGCGGTATTCGTTCCTATGATCTATTTGGTGACGCGCTGATTCAGGCATCAAAATATGAAGAATTGCGGAAGCAGCCACTACTATGGAATATTTTCACCGAGCACGCGAAAACAATGGGGCTTGATGACTTTCATATATTGATTGTGCAAGAGGTTGTCTACAATTCTTTAAGTGCCCCCTATAGGGAGTTGTTCATCGAAATCGATCTCAGTGAAGAACGGTTTGTACAGAGCAATATTCAAATGATGTATGACAGCGAGGCGAAATATGTCTACTTTCATATATTGGAGTAATAATTTTCCGTTCTACTCATCCTCACTACGCGTGCTAATGCTTGGAATGCCTTCTGAATCAACGCAGGCCAATATTTGAATGGGTCGACAGCATACCTGGCAATCCTCAATGTATTCCTGCTCCGGGATCGAGCAATCAATCAATAGCTGAATCGCTTCTCCGCAATAGGGGCAGACAGTCTCCACAGCTTCTTGCAGGTTCATGGCTGACTCACTTCAGTCGGCAGGGGCTTATTGGAAAAGAAGGCTTCCAGGTTTTCTATGAGCAGATTGCCCATGGCGCGGCGTGTTTCTATTGTAGCGCTGCCTATATGGGGTAATAGAACAACATTCTCCATGCTCAATAGCGCCTCGGGGACATGCGGTTCCTTGGCATAGACGTCGAGTCCGGCGGCAAAAATCTGTTTCGATTGTAAGGCCGCAACCAGAGCTTCCTCGTCGACGGTGGTGCCTCTGCCCACGTTGATGAACACGCCTTCTGGTCCCAAATTGCGGAAAATTTCCGCATCAATTATGTTTTGTGTTGTTTCTCCGCCGGGCAGCATGCATAACAGAATATCTGAGTTTTTGGCGAGCTCTGCAATGCTTGGGTAATAAGTGTAAGGCAGATTTTTCGGGGCGCGATTGTGGTAGGCAATCTTGAGTTTAAAGGGCAGTGCGCGCTGCACAATTTCCTCTCCGATGCGGCCTAGTCCAATAATGCCCAGGGTCTTGTTGGCAAGGCCGTTACCAAAAGCCAGGGAACCCTTTTTCCATTCTCCGCTTCTGACAAATTTATCCGCGATCACGAGTTTGCGCGTAGTCGCCAGAATGAGCGCCAAGGCGATATCGGCGACAGCGTCATTCAAAACATCGGGGGTGTTGCTGACTTTTATCTCGCGGCGGCTGGTTTCTTCAAAATCAATGGCGTCGACACCTACGCCGAAGCAGGAAATAAGCTGTAGTGAGTTGAGTTTGTAGATTAAGCTATCGCACTCCCAGGACCCCGTGGCGGCCGCTCGGCATTTGCCCTGCAGGGCTTCGAGTAAATCTATTTTCTCCGCGGCCGAATGTTTCCAGAGATGGTGGGTGTGATAGAGCGTGTCAAGTTTGCTAATGGTTTCTTGATGGAATTCATTGACGACCAGGAGGGTGTGTTTTTTTGTCATATTGATCTTGGATTATAGGTAGAAGTAAAGGTAGACAGCAAAGGCAGACAGTAAAGCAGTGTATTACCTTCGGCCTTATTTTTGCAAGTAACTGAAATCTGAGAATAATGGCTTTGGTTTGTCATTGCGCTGGTTCGAATTATTACGTAAATTGAACTTTCTTATATTAATAAAAGAAGGACTATTCTTGCCCATCATTAAAGCAGCAAACTCTCTCGACATAAAAAATAATTCCGATGGAATATGAAATGACGCTACTAAAATCACTCCCCTCAATAGACAAGCTCCTGCAGACAGAGTTGCTCGCCGCACTGATCGGGCGCGTGGGGCATGAGAGTGTAAAGTTGGAGGCGAGAGCGCAACTGAACTCCCTGCGCGGGCTTATTGCCGCCGAGGATGCCGAGGCGATGGCGTGGTTGGGGGCGGAGGATTTTCTGGGTCAGTTTTGTGCGGCGATTGAGGATGCGGTGGATGTGGAGTTTTCCAGCAGCCTGATTCCGGTTTTTAATCTTACCGGCACCGTGGTTCATACCAATCTCGGCAGGGCCAGTCTGCCCCTGGAGGCGGTGAATGCCATGGTTACCGCCGCCACCAATGCCACCAATCTGGAATATGACCTGGCCACGGGTAAGCGCGGTGACCGGGACAGTCATCTGGAGCAGGCGCTGTGTGCAATAACCGGGGCCGAGGCCGCTACGGTGGTGAATAACAATGCCGCCGCGGTGTTGCTGGTGTTGAATACCCTGGCCCGTGGCAAGGAAGTCATTATCTCCCGCGGGGAGTTGGTGGAAATTGGCGGTGCCTTTCGCATTCCCGATGTGATGGAAAGCGCCAGCTGCACGCTGAAGGAAGTGGGCACTACCAATCGTACCCATCTAAAAGACTATGAGGCGGCCATCGGCAGTGACACGGCGCTGCTAATGAAGGTGCACACCAGCAACTACGAGATACGCGGTTTCACCAAGTCGGTAGCCGAAGCGGATTTGAGTCAGCTGGCGAAACAGAAGGGCATACCCTTTGTGTCGGATCTGGGCAGTGGCTCGTTGATTGATCTGCGCCCCTACAATCTCCCTCATGAGCCCACGGTGAAAGAAACACTCGATACGGGGGCAGATCTGGTTACTTTTAGTGGGGATAAATTACTCGGTGGGCCACAGGCTGGCATCATCGTCGGCAAGCGCGAGTTGGTAGAGCGGCTGAAGCGTAATCCCTTAAAGCGCGCACTGCGGGTGGACAAGATAACCCTGGCGGCACTGTTGGCGGTGATTAATCTGTATAAGGACCCCCGCCGTTTAAGCACACGCCTGCCACTGCTGGCCGATCTCTCGCGCTCGCTGGATGACATCGAAGCGGTGGCCGCAAAGCTGTTAGCGCCCGTGCAGGCGGCGCTGGCGGGCAGGGCGACGGTAGAGGTGCAGGCCTGCAAGAGCCAGATTGGCAGTGGCGCCCTACCACTGGACCTGATGGAGAGTCGCGCACTTTGTTTTGCCCCGATTGCGGCCAAGGGAGAAACCGACCAAGCCGTACAACAATTGTCGGCAAGTTTTCGCGCCTTGCCGAAACCGGTTATCGGGCGCATCAACGATGGTCGTTTGTTGTTGGACTTAAGATGCTTGCGCGATGTTGATGGTTTTATTCAGCAACTCGCTCAGCTGGCGAGTTGAGGGAAGGGTATTAAGAAAAAGGGGACATATATGGACGTTCCGTTAAATACAAGCCAAGTTTAACCGTGGCAACTCTTTTGTGCATGTTTAACTTTTGCTGCATCGTGCATATCAACAACTCAACAGTCTAAAAGAATACGGCAGTACCAGACATATATCCGGCCTCTCAATTGGGGATTCTTGTACCCCAGGGCCCTGATGAAATCCGTACCTAGCCGCCTTAACACTAACGCGGTTTCTAAAACCGTGTCCCCTTCAGGCTCTATGCTAGGCCGGATAAACCGTTTTAACATCTTATATTGACTGCTCTTTGTTGCTGACATTACTGCCTGTTTTTCAAGCCATTCACACTCAAGAAAAATCACTGGTTGGCTCGAAAGATAGTCACACCATTATCTTTTGTGCCTTGAACTCTTCGCCCTTGGATAATACGGCCCAAATAATTCGGGCAAGCTTATGCGCTAAGGCAACGCAGGCTTTGTGTACACCTCGACGCTCCTTGATGTCGTTTACCCAGACACTCAGTTTGTCTTTTTTCCCTTTTGTTCGATTCATCAATGCCCTGGCCCCATGCACTAATTGCTTGCGCAGGTAACGATTGCCACGCTTGGTGATTTTCCCGGTGAATGACTTTGTGCCACTGGCATATTGCTGTGGTGTTAGCCCCATCCACACCGCAAAGTCTCTGGCTGTCCCGAATTGCCTACCATCACCGATCGCTGCGTAGATTGCCGTTGAATTGACATATCCGATACCTGGTATTGTCATCAACAAACGGCATAGTGGGTACTGCTGCACCATAGCTTTCAATTTATTATTCACTCGTTTAAGGCGTTCAGCTAAATCCAAAAGCTCTTCATAAATAGAGGCTAGCTCTTCTTTAAATAGAGTGGTTAAGGTATCGGATTCTAGTGCTTCGTGAATCAATGTTGTAAGGGCTTTGAAGCCTGCAGCGGCTACCAGGCCGTATTCGCTCAGCAGGCCGCGGGTTTGGTTGCTGATTCGGGTTCGGTGGCCAACAAATCGCTCCCTGATTCTGTGCAATGACTGTATGTCTTGTTGTTCTAATGATTTTACTCGGACAAACTTCATATTCGGTCGTTGTGAAGCTTCTCCAATGGCGACAGCATCATTGGCATCGTTTTTATTGCCTCTGACAAAGGGTTTTACATGCTGGGCAGGGACGAGTTTTACAGTATGCCCATACTGCTCAAAGGTTCTTCCCCAATAATGGGCAGAGTAACAAGCCTCCATGACAATGGTGGTAGGGTTTAGTTGCGCAATTTCCTGGTTGAGCTTTTTACGAGAGACCTTTTTGTTGGTCAGAATTTTATTGCCATCTGCAAATCGGCAGACTTGAAAAACAGTTTTTGCTAAATCTATCGAAACTAAACTATGATCGGTCATGATGGACGCTCCTGTTAGATTAACTGATATGTGTGTATGCACTTTCAGTTTGGCGCATTGCGACGCCGATTGGGAGCGTCCATCTCATCACTAAAGGCACTAGGGGACACTAATAAAATAATAACTTAAGGGACTGTAAAGGCACTAGGGGACACTAATAAAATAATAACTTAAGGGACTGGAGACTGCACTAGGAGACACTAATAACTTAAGAATGTTCGCTGAAAACAGACTTCCGTTAAGTTATTAATTTATTAGTGTCCCCTACTTTTCCCTATTTTTTCATTGGCTTAACTGAATATTTTTCGGGGATGTCTCACGCTCTGTGCACAACCAGGGCCGTTGATGGGTGAGGCGAGAGTAGCCTGGACCTAGTTTGAGTCGAAGAATCTACAACCTTTGTCCAGGGCTGTATCTAACAGCTTAACTAAACACGCAGATCATCGATAAAACTTTTAACGCCATCAAACCAGGATGATCTCTTCGGAGATTGTCTATTCCCTTCTTCTTCCTGAATCTTGTGAAACTCTTCCATGATTTCTTTTTGACGCTTGGTGATATGCACCGGTGTTTCAACAATCACCCGGCATAACAAATCGCCGTTACTGCCACCTCGAATCGGTGTGACACCCTTATTGCGCAGGCGAAACAATTTTCCGGTTTGGGTTTCGGGAGGAATTTTTAATTTCACCCGGCCATCCAGCGTTGGCACTTCCAACTCGCCACCCAGAGCCGCATCACCGAAACTAATTGGAATTTCGCAGTGCAGATCTCGACCATCGCGCTGAAAAATATTATGCGCGCGTACAGAAACCTCGACATACAGGTCTCCCGAGGGACCCCCATGCAAGCCCGCCTGACCTTCACCGGTTAATCTGATTCGGTCACCCGTATCCACGCCGGCCGGCACCTTGACAGACAATGTCTTGGTATCTTCGACAGCACCACGACCATGACAACTTGAACAAGGGTCCTTGATTTGCTTGCCCGTTCCCTGGCAGCGAGGACAGGTTTGCTGCACGGAAAAGAAACTCTGCTGCATGCGAACCTGGCCATGGCCTGCGCAAGTGGAACAGTTTTCTGCCTCGGTTCCTTTTTTGGCCCCACTGCCATTACAGGGTTCACATCGCACTGTCGTGGGAATTCGGATCTTAACCGAGGTTCCCTTTACCGCCGCCTCAAGACTCAGCTCGAGGTTGTAACGCAAATCAGCACCCTTGCGTACATGGCTTTGAGCGCCACGCGCTCCACCACCAAAAATATCGCCGAAAATATCACCAAAAATATCACCGAAGTCAGCCGCACCCTGACTGGTTTGTCCTTCTACTCCCGCGTGTCCGTATTGGTCGTAACGTGCACGCTTGGTCTTATCGGAGAGAACTTCAAAGGCTTCGTTCGCTTCCTTAAAAATGTCTTCCGCCGCATCATTGTCGGGATTACGATCCGGATGATTTTTCATGGCAATACGTCGGTAAGCCTTCTTAATATCGGCTCCCTCTGCATCGCGGGCTACACCCAGAACTTCGTAGTAATCTTTTTTTGACATTTCTCTTTTACTCTTTGCTGCGGTTTTTATTAGTCTTAAATCAATGCAGTTTAGGGTTAAATCAAGACGCTTATCTGCTCGCCTCTTAAACGCAAAAAACTAAGCCATCAGAATGACTTAGTTTTTGCTCTGTTAACGCTCGCTGGATTTACCCATACTGAATACTGGCAAACCGGATCGACTACTTCTCCATTAACTACTATTTTTCCTTTGCCTCTTCCTGTTCGTCTTCATTCACTTCTTCAAATTCAGCGTCTACAGCTTCATCGTTCTGTGCACTCTCACTGCTTGCCTCTGAACCTTCTGCCGCACTGGCTTGCGCCTGCTGCGCTTCGTACATTTTCTGTGCCAGACCAGTAGAAGCATCGGTCAGCGCCTTGGTCTTGGCTTCTATATCGGCCAAGCCACCCTCTTTCACGGCTTGTTCGAGTGCCGTAACGGCGCTGCTGATAGATTCCTTCTCTTCGTCGCTCGCCTTGTCACCAGCTTCTTCCAGAGTCTTATTAGCTGCATGAATCAGGCCATCCGCCGTATTTTTGGCAGTAATAATTTCTTCGAATTTCTTGTCATCCGCCGCATGTGCTTCCGCATCCTTGATCATCTTTTCGATCTCTTCGTCTGACAAACCACTGGATGCCTTAATCACGATGGATTGCTCTTTGCCCGTCGCCTTGTCTTTGGCTGACACATTGAGGATTCCGTTTGCATCCAGATCGAAGGCCACTTCAATTTGTGGCATGCCTCTGGCTGAAGGAGGAATATCGCTAAGGTCGAATCGACCCAAAGATTTGTTCTCTGATGCTTGCTTACGCTCACCCTGCACAACGTGAATAGTCACTGCAGTTTGATTGTCATCGGCGGTGGAGAATACCTGGGTTTTCTTGGTAGGAATCGTTGTGTTCTTCTCGATAAGAGTCGATGCAACGCCGCCTAGCGTTTCGATACCCAAAGACAATGGGGTCACGTCTAACAGCAATACGTCATTCACCTCGCCAGATAAAACCGCCGCCTGAATAGCCGCGCCAACGGCAACTGCCTCATCGGGGTTTACATCACGACGTGATTCCTTGCCGAAAAATTCAGCAACTTTCTTCTGCACCAGCGGCATACGAGTCTGACCACCAACCAAAATAATATCATCGATTTTAGTTATATCGAGGTCGGCATCTGTCAGCGCCAGCTTAAGGGGCACCAAGGTTCTGTCCACCAGATCTTCAACCAGTGATTCAAACTTCGCCCGCGTCAGCTTTTGCACAAGGTGCTTGGGCCCGCTTGCATCGGCTGTGATATACGGCAAGTTAATTTCGGTCGACTGTGTCGAGGACAATTCGATCTTGGCTTTTTCTGCCGCTTCTTTCAATCGCTGCAGGGCCAAGGGATCATTGTGTAGATCCATGCCTGAATCTTTCTTAAACTCTTCTGCCAAATAATCGATCAGGCGTAAATCAAAATCTTCACCACCGAGGAATGTGTCGCCATTGGTAGAGAGTACCTCGAAGGTATGTTCGCCATCGGTCTCTGCGATCTCGATAATCGAAATATCGAAAGTACCACCGCCCAGGTCATACACCGCAATGGTGGAATCGCCACTTTTCTTGTCCATGCCATAGGCGAGTGCCGCGGCCGTAGGCTCATTGATAATGCGCTTAACATTCAGGCCGGCAATCTTGCCCGCGTCTTTGGTTGCCTGACGCTGGGAATCATTAAAATAGGCAGGCACCGTAACCACGGCTTCCGTTACCGTTTCACCGAGAAAATCTTCCGCGGTTTTCTTCATCTTCATCAATATTTGCGCAGAAATTTGCGGAGGAGACATCTTCTCCCCGTTAATCTCTACCCAGGCGTCGCCGTTATCCGCGCCGACGATCGAATAAGGCACCATCTTGATATCTTTCTGCACAACATCGTCCTTGAACTGGCGACCGATGAGTCGCTTGATCGCAAACAAGGTGTTGGCTGGATTGGTTACTGCCTGTCGCTTGGCAGGCTGACCCACCAGGGTCTCGCCATCACTGCTATAGGCAACAATAGAAGGAGTAGTACGATCGCCCTCTGCGTTTTCAATTACTTTGACTTCGCCTCCCTCCATGACTGCAACGCATGAATTGGTGGTTCCCAAGTCGATACCTATTATCTTTCCCATGCTCAAATTCTCCGGTCTTTCTTTATCTAACTGGGATCTACTGTCGATCCAGCTCGGTTTTAACTATGCTTCCAATATTGGCCCGATCCGCTGTATTTCAAGGATCAACCCCCTAATTCTTCGAAATTGCTGCCACTGGTTTGATCCATTTAGCCTGACTGACCAATAACCAGACAATTTCCACTTCTACTGACTTTAAACCTGTTAACTTCTGCTCCAGCTACTTCTGTTCCAGCTACCCCAAAACGGCCTACTTTGAAACAATCACCATCGCCGGGCGAATGACCCGACCATGCAGGATATAGCCCTTCTGCATTACCGCGATAACCGTATTCGGCTCCACCTCGGGATTTTCCTGCAGGGTTATGGCCTGATGTAATAGCGGATCGAATGGCTGACCCAGAGGATCTACCGCCTCGATATTGAATTTTGCGAAACAATCGACAAAACCCTTCAGCGTCAGATCTACCCCTTCGTGAATAGCCTTCACCACTTCGTCTTCGCTGTCACTTGCCACAGCTAGCGAACGCTCCAGGTTATCCATTACCCCCAACAGCTCGGTGCTAAATTTTTCCTGGCCGTATTTGTGTGCCTTTTCGATATCTTGCGTGGTTCGTCGACGCAGATTTTGCATCTCTGCCTGTACTCGCAGCAGATCTTCTTTCGCCCGCTGGGCATCCTGTTCCGCTTCCGTCAGCTTTGCCAACAGCTGCTCGAGCCCCGTTTCCTCATTAGATTGCGCATCACCCGCACCCTCAAAATCTTCCTGCTGGTCCGGCTCTAACCCCGCCGTATCGGCGTAGGGATTGTCGTTTTCGTTGCCTGGAGTCTGCGTGCTCATGCCTGCCCCTGATTTTTATTTCCCGTTTCAACAATTCATTACTAAATCGTCACTCATTTACTGCTTAGCACCCCGGCGTACTCGCCAGGCAAGCAGTTTGCTCAGGCGATAATCTATCGGGCGCTGTCCGCTATATGGGGTCTGGAGCACAGCTTTCAAGCAGTTTGGGCAAAATCAGCGGAATTTTTTCCGCTGCGCTGAAAATGGCCGGCAACAGACCCTTTTGCCAGGCCGGCCAAGGCAGCCGGGGCAAGCCATTAAGCCAACTTATTTAAATTCAATAAACGTGCATTTATCCATGCTGATCCAATATACTTTGTGGCTATGTTGCAACTGCTTTCCATCCAAAATTACGCCACTGTCGATAGCCTGGAAATTGAATTCGAATCCGGGATGTCGGTTATTACCGGAGAAACCGGGGCGGGCAAATCGATCATGCTTGGCGCACTGGGTCTCACCCTGGGTGACCGGGCGGATAAGACCGTTATCCGCAGCGGCGCGCACAAGACCGATATCTGTGCCGAATTCGATACCCGTAATATTATCGCCGCCCGTCAATGGCTGGACGACAATGATCTGCAACTCGAGCCCGATTCTGCCGCCTGCATACTGCGCCGGGTGGTGAATAGCGATGGTCGATCGAAGGCGTATATCAACGGATCGCCGGTCACCCTGGCCAATCTGAAGACCCTGGGGGAGATGTTGATCGACATTCACAGTCAACACGAGCATCAATCTCTGTTGCATCGCAGCACCCACCAGCGGCTACTGGATGACTATTGCGTCAAAGCTGACTTGTTAGCGGAAATGCAGAGCAGCTGGAAGCAGTGGCAGAAGAACTTTCAGACCATTCAGCAACTGAGTAATCAATCGGCGGATGATTCCGCGCAGTCGCAACTCTTGTCCTATCAGCTGATCGAGCTCGACGAATTAGGGCTTGGCAGCGACGAGATCGCTACCCTGGATGCCGAATTCAGGTCACTCAACCACGCCGATGAGACCGTCGCGTCGGTGCAGAGCGCCTTGGCTCTGTGCAGTGAAAGTGATGACAGCAATGCCAAGTCACTGCTGCATCAGGCCCTTACAGCACTGCAAGCGCTGCCGGCAAAAGACCGCCGAATCAGCAATATCATTGACCTGCTGCTCTCGGCCAATATTCAACTGGAGGAAGCCGTAAGCGATTTACGCGGATTTGCCGATGAGTTTGAAGCGAACCCCCAGCGGCTCGAGCAGGTCAACGCCAGACTCAGTCAACTGCACGCCATCGCCCGAAAACACAAGGTTCCGCCCAATGAGCTGGCAAAGCTTATCGCGGATCTGCGGCAACAACTGGCGGCCTTGCAAAACAGCGACGAACAACTGGAAGCGCTGCAGGCCAATGACCAGTTATTGCGTGCGCAATATCAGCAGCTGGCCGACAAAGTCAGCAAGCAAAGGCAAAAAGGCAGCATGCAGCTGGCCAAGCAGGTGAATCAACAGTTGGCGCACTTAGGCATGCCCCATGCACGGCTGGAGGTGACGCTGGTTTCTGCCGAGCCGAAAAACCCGCTGAAGACAGGCTTGGAAGCGGTGGAATTTCTGGTGAGCACCAATCCGGGTCAAGCCGCCAAGCCGCTGATAAAAATTGCCTCGGGCGGTGAGCTTTCCCGTATCAGTCTGGCGATTCAGGTTATTACCGCGCAAACATCCCATATTCCGAGTCTGGTATTTGATGAAGTGGATGTGGGTATCGGCGGCGGGGTAGCGAAAGTGGTGGGCGAATTGCTCAGACAACTGGGTGAGACCGCGCAAATTCTCTGCGTGACCCATCAGGCACAGGTCGCGGGTAAGGGCCATCATCATTTCTTCGTCAGCAAGTACACCGAAGGCAAATCTACCCTGACGCAAATTTCAGCACTGAATGCCGAGCAGAAAGTAAGAGAAGTGGCGCGCATGCTGGGGGGCGAAGAACTTAGTGATGAATCCCTGGCCCATGCAGAACAGATGGTGGCGAATAGTTAGTGCCCGGCGGCGGCGCCACTGCCGTTGTTCCTTTCAGTTTTCCAAGCAGTTTTCCTTTCAGTTTTCCTTTCAGTTTTCCTTTCAGTTTTCCTTTCAGTTTTCCAATCAGTTTTTACGCCTGGCTTCTCATGTAATGGCTAACCGGCTAACTGCTTCCCTGACACTTTTTACACACCCCGTACAAATACAGGCTGTGGTCGGTGATCTTGAAGCCGTACTTCTTCGCAATCTTCTCCTGCTGTATTTCGATCACCTCATCAAAAAATTCTTCCACCGCGCCGCAAGTATGGCAAACAATATGGTCATGGTGATTCGCCGTAGTGAGCTCGAACACCGAACTGCCGCCCTCGAAATGATGACGCATTACCAGACCGGCGGTCTCAAACTGGGTGAGCACGCGATACACGGTGGCCAAGCCCACATCTTCATCCGCCTCGATCAGGGCCTTGTAGACATCTTCGGCGCTCAGATGCCTGGTCTCGGAACTTTCGAGCATTTGTAGAATCTTGACGCGGGGCAGGGTGACCTTCAGTCCCGCTTTTTTCAGTTCCTGTTTCTCAGTAACCATATCTCGATCTCGGGTGCTCAAAAGGAATTAATCGCACAGTAGCAGGGAACAGCCTTGCAAGCCCGGGCGAGAAAGCGAAACGACTTCCCCTGCCCCCTTGGCCAGCGCAAACAGATTTGAGCAGTTTTCCTGCTCCTTTATGTAGGGTATTATGCCTGCTCGTTGCGACACAGGCAAAGATAGGGGAACTATTGAAAACCCCTTCAGTCGAATAGCCACTAAGCCGCAATCCCGCGCTATTAGCCGGGTCTGGCGAAAACCCAGAATAGCCATAAGTAAAGTAAGGTTAATTTAAATCAAATCAATGAAAACATTCTTTCGACATACCACGCTCATCCTGGGTGCTTCGCTGCTGGTAGCCTGCAACAATATCGGCTCCATGGATTTTCCCGGCGTGTATAAAATTTCCATTCCCCAGGGAAATATTATTACCCAGGCTATGGTTGACCAGTTGCGTCCGGGCATGACCAAACGACAAGTCATCTTTGTTATGGGCACGCCCCTGATAAGAGATCCTTATCATCAAGACCGTTGGGATTATATTTACAGCTTCCAACCCGGCGGCGGCGTGCGAGGACAGGAACGACTCTCGGTGGTTTTCGTCGATGATGAATTGGTCAGTTTTTCTGGCGACTTCGCCCCCAGCGTCGAAGCGGATAGCTAGAAATCCGCTTTTTCTAAAACTCGAATCGCAATCCCAGTTCTACCCCACGGCCCGCCGACGGCGCTATGCCTTTTAACAAAGACGTGTGACTTCGAATAGACTCATCCAGCAAATTGTTCAATTTGAAAAACAGCATCCCTTCTCGATCACCCAACGGCAGGTGATAGTCTGCATAAAAATTTAGCAGGCTATAGCCCTTGCTCGCGCTTTCATTGAGCCCGGTGTCGGACTGTTTCTGCACCTCGGTCCAACGCAGTTTTGCCTGCCAATTCAAATGGGAATGGCGAAGCTCGCCGCCGAAACGCAGCGGCGGAATACGCGGCACATAGCCGCTGCGATCGAATTCCGCCAGCACATAGTCACTGAACAGACTTAGCTCCGACAAATGCGCGCCACTGCGAAACAGTGGAAAGTTAACTTCCGCTTCAAATCCACGAAACGCCGCATCTTCCTGCACATAACGCGCAAGCTCCACGCCCTGTTCGAACACCCCGGTGTCGAACAGAAAAATATAATCGGCGATGTCATTGTAAAAAAGGTTTAGCTCGCCGGTCACGGCGCCGAGATGTTTGCGCAGCCCAAGTTCGATATTGCTCGCGCCTTCCTTTCTTGCATTCGGATTGCCAATCTCCAGCCGCTGCGTCGCCGCATGGGACACCAGCCGCTGCCGCGGCAGTTCGCCACAGGAAGTATCGATATTGGAATACAATTCCTCCACGGTCGCCGAACGCTGGGAATGGGCCAGGGCGAATATCAAATTGGTATCTTCCCGAAAGTGCCAGATGGCCGAAGCACTTTCGCTCCAGCTCGTCTGCGCGTCACTGCAATGGCCACTGAGTTGATCCAGACTCTGCCGCTCTGCTCTTGCGCCAACTTCATAGGTCATGTTGGCGACATCGATGCTGTGCACGGTAAACAGCGCCGCGGAATCGATGTCGGTGGCGGGAATGAAGGCTTCCTCGCCGAGGGCGGAAAATTCCCGGTGCGAGAAGTGCAAACCCAACACGCCGTCATGACTGCCACGGGTATCGAGATGAAAAACGAATCGGCCTTCCACCCCATCTTGTTCAAACAAAGTGCCTATCTCGCCACTGCCTTCCACCTCGGCATGCTGGTAGTCGACCGCGCTTGCCCGGCCATGCACTTCCTTAAACCAACCGGACAGGGGCAGCACTAATTCCATGTCGACCCGGTCCTGTTGCATAACAATGCGGGTACCCCCGCCCTCGGCGGCCGGGCCTTCTGCCCCAGACTGAGGGATGCCGCCGGGTATGCCGTATTCGTTGGCCAGCTGATTAAAGGAGAAGCCGACATAGCCCGCATCCAGAATCCAGGAGGCGCCCAGGGTTTTTACGCTGGCCTGTGAATTGGAGTTGGCCAGCTTGCCCCGGCTGTCTAGCAGCGCCTGCCGCTGCGCTTCATCGCCGGGGTCAATAATGGCAGGATTTATCGCGAAGCCGCTCACCTCAACATCGTTGCTGTCACGGTAGATGCCGTCCACATGCCAGGCGAACTGCCCGGCACCCCCTTCCAGCTTCAGCACACTCACCTGTTGGTCCGATGCGCTATTGTTTCTACTTTCGATTAGCCCGGTAATCGCGCCTGGCTGGCGGGTCGGGATGCGGTTGTCGATCACATTCACCACGCCACCAATGGCGCCATTGCCGTACAGCAAAGTGGCCGGGCCTCGAAGCACCTCGATTCTTTCCGCCAGGGCGGGTTCCAGACTGTTCGCATGATCGGCACTGATGGAAGAGGCATCGATGTTGCCGATGCCGCCTTGCAGCACCTGCACCCGGTTCGCACTCTGACCACGAATAACCGGCGCGCCGACACCGGCACCAAAAGAGGCGACAGTCACACCCACCTGATCCTGCAAGGTTTCCCCCAGGGTGGCGGCGGCCTTTTCCCGCAGCTCTTCGCCGCTGAGAATATTCACCGGCAAGGCGGTGTCGGCTCGACTCCTGTGCAGGGTCGAGGTGACGATGACTTCTTCGATGGCCGGGTCGGCATGCTCCAGCTCGGCCGCGGCCAGGCCAAAAGAAAGCAGTGACAGCAGCGCCGCCGAGGAGATGAATTTAATTAAACAGTTAGTCTTCGCAGGTACTTGCATGGTGTTCATTTTCCGTTTCACGCTAAAACAAATTTCTGTTGATCACTCGCTAAACGCCGTCGTGAACATCCACGACTTTATCGAGGGCAAGCGACTTAAAGGGAGAGTGGTTTAAGCGTGAATGGGTGGCGCGCGGGCTTTTTGAGCAGGAGCCACGAAAAATGTCAGGCTCTGGGTCGTTGTTTCGAATGTGTGTCTTACTTTTACCGCCGATAGACTGAAGCCATCGGAGAGAACCATATCGTCCAGCGAGTTTATTTTTACGCAGAGTTCGCAGTCGTAACGGGTTTGCAGATTGTCATCATGGTGATGGACCAGATCGATACTCTGAATAAATAACAGCAACAGCCACAGCACAACGCACAGTGATGCGCGCTTTAACTCGGTGATTCCAAACACCGAGTAGACTGATTTTTTGCTTATTGCTTTAAACACCTTGGCCTCTAAGATAAGTTCCGCGCGTTTTGTGAATGCCCCAGCGGCGACACTATACTATTACTGGACAACTATTACTGGACAACTATTACTGGACAATTGTTACTGGCCAATTGTTACTGGCCAATTGTTACTGGCCAATTGTTACTGGATAACTATTACTGGACAACTGTTGTTGCTCAACTGTTGTCGCTTAAGTGTTGCCGGTCAGGTGTTGTTGCTCAAGTATGTTGCTCAACTGTTGTTGCTCAACTGGTGCTTTAAAAATTCTATCTATGTTGAGCGTGATGTCAATCTAATCACGCCGAGCGCGGCTACCCGGGCGATGAGCCGCTAGGATTTTTCCTCGAGTCGCTTGGCCAGACTCTCCAGTGCCGTAATGCCCACAATATCCTGCGCCAGCAGGTACAGATCCTGCCGGGGTATCCCGGGCAGCGCCTTGTCAAGCGTGGCCAGGTGAGCCTCCTCCTGCCCATGACGCACTTCCAGAAACTCGCCCTCGCCCTGGGGCGAGCGCTTGTTGACCACCAGCGCATCGACACTGATATTGGCGTCCTGCAGCTGCCTGTGCAGCTCGATGGTTTCCAGTACCGGCAAACGTTCCGCCGCCAGTACGATGACGAATGAGGTTTGATCCGGGTCGGACAAATGATCGCGCAAGTGGGTAAAACGCAGGCGGCGACGGTTGAGAATTTTGCGCACACCAGACTCGCGCATCTTGTCCTCGTCGGCCGCGTCATTGCCAAACACCTTGTCTTCCATGCTGGAATCCCGCCCCATGCCACGCACCACTTCGGCAAATTTGTCGGCCTTCTCCCGGCGCTGAATCAGTCCTTCGGTCCAGGCCGACATCATCTCCGGCAGCACCATCAACCTCGCCGTGTGACCGGAAGGGGCGGTGTCGAAAACGATCAGGTCGTAGTCTTTAACCCCCTGCTCCACCACCTCGGCAATACGCTCCAGTATCGCCGCCTCCTGCATACCCGGCGCGTCTTTCGACAATTTCATGTGCTTGTCGACTTCGCTGCGCAGCTGAATCGGCATTAGCCGGTGCAGGGAATTGGTAATCTCCTGCATATGCAGCTTTACCGTTTCTTCGGGGTCGAGTTCCAGCCCATCGAGCCCGGCGGTGAGACGAATAATTTTCGAGCCTATTTTGCGATTAAACAGATGGCCCAGATTGTGTGCCGGGTCGGTGGAGACCAGCAACACCTTGGCCCCTTCGTTGGCACGCGCGAGCGCTGTCGCGGCAGATATCGTCGTCTTACCGACGCCACCCTTGCCACCGAAGAAAAGAATTTTTTTAGTCCGCGCGAGTTCTAACAGCAATGTATATGATCCAGAGGTGAACGTTCCATGCCCATGCGCTTATGCCATTCATGAAAGCGTTCGTACACGACAGGCAATAATTCCATGGTGTAAAAAGCCGCCGGATTGGGAATGCCCAGGCTTTCCGAAAACACCAGCAGCATAAAAAGATCATCTTCATCACGCTGGGCCCGCGCCATCGAGCGACGGTAGGGCGTTGCATAGAACTCATACAGTCCCTGCTCGATTCTCTTCAGTAAACCAGGCTTTTTGCCCACCGGCTTTTTCATCGAAACGCTTCCATCTTCATTTTGTTACGATTCATTTTTCTACAGCCAATTTTATTACAGTTCATTTTTCTACAATCTTTTTTATTACAGTTCATCTTTTTACTGGTTATCTTTTTACTGGTTATCTTTTTACTGGTTATCTTCTTACTAGTTGTCTTCTTACTGGTTATCTTTTTACTGGTTTTCTTCTTACTGGTTATCTTCTGCAGCTTATCTTCTGCAGTTTATCTTGAGTCAGCCGTAACGCTAAATTTACTAGTCGCCGCTGCTCGCGCACTGGCGTGGTTCCCATTATGCGATAAGCCCCGTGTTAATACCCGTACTCATAGAAGAAAAGACCGGCTGCCGGGAGATTTATTCCAGACCGAACCCAAGCCTCCGCCTTGCTCGCGAATTACCTGGCGTGGCTTCCTTGTTCTTCGCCGCCGCCCGATTCAGGCGCGCCTGTTTTGGATCGATAGTGAGCGGCCGGTAAATTTCCACCCGGTCCCGGGCGCTTAACACATACTCCCGTGGCCCGGGCATGCTCTTACTGTCCAGTATCCTGGAGAAGATGCCCATGGCGGCAGAGTCAACATCGATGGCTTTAAATTCATCGGCGATTTTTGACAGCACCACCGCCTCATAGGCGCTGGTGCCCAGGGGCACGTCGAGGGAAATAATCAACTGCTTCTCGGGCGTTGCATAGGCCACTTCAACCGGGATCAACGGCACGGCCTGCTCAGGAGGGCGTGTATTCATGGCTGAATTCCCGTGCGCAGACTAATTCCCCTACTCGTGTTCCCATACTCTTGGCTTCCATACTCGCGTTTCCCTGCTCTAACTTCCAACCGTTTTCTCCCCTACCCTAACTTCTATACAATAACTTCTATGCGCTAACTTCCCTACTCCTACTTCTATACTCCGGCCAAATTTGAAGAAGACTATTTTTCCAGGCTAGAAAGTGTCTAGTAAAGTCTGGGAAGTCCAGTTCGTGCAAGAGGAAGATCGTAGCGCCTGGTGTAGAGCCAGAAATATTTGTGAGATTGCCGAGATCAGCTATGCCAACTTTAACACCTATGCTCGATCGCACCCGGATATCTTATTTACCATCGGCCAGCAGATGGCGAATCGATTGCGCAACACGACTCGAAAAGTAGGTGACCTTGCCTTCTATGATGTAACTGGCCGAATTGCCCGCACTCTGATTGATCTGAGCAAGCAACCGGATGCAATGACTCATCCTGATGGTATGCAGATCAAGATCACTCGACAGGAAATTGGTCGCATCGTTAATTGTTCGAGAGAAATGGCCGGTCGAGTCCTGAAAACGCTGGAAGAACAAGAGCTAATAGATGTATCCGGTAAGACTATCGTGGTTTTTGGCACTCGCTAACCATCACTTTTATCCAAAAAACAGTCCCTCTTAGCTTCTGTTGTCGCTAAACATTAACTCCTTCAACTTTACTCCAGGACTCGGGGCGCGCATAAAAGATTCCCCAACAAGAAAGCCGTAGATTCCATTACGAATCATGATGCCTACGTCTTCGGCAGTATGGATTCCACTTTCAGTTATAACTGTCTTCCCCTTTGGCACCAATTGAGCAAGCTCAATAGTAGTCTGCAAACTCGTTTCAAAACTGTGCAGATTGCGGTTATTAATGCCTATCAGATCTGTCTTCAAATCGAGCGCTGTCTCGAGCTCCTCCTGATTGTGCACTTCCACCAAAATATCGAGAGAAATGGAGTTGGCATACAACGCCAACTCCTGTAGCTGGGGTTTTTCCAGAGCCGCTACAATGAGCAGAATACAGTCTGCGCCCAAGGCCCTCGACTCGGCTATTTGATAAATATCGAGCATGAAGTCTTTGCGCAGCACCGGAATTTCGCAGGCAGCCCTGGCCTGCAGCAGATAATCATTACAGCCTTGAAAATATTTTTCATCGGTGAGTATAGAGAGGCACGCGGCCCCATTTAGCTGATAATCTCTGGCGTGGAGTGCGGGATGAAAGTCTGCTCTGATCAATCCTTTGGAAGGAGACGCTTTCTTGATTTCAGCGATAACCGCAACTTGTTGCTGCCTGCAACGCTCAGACATTGCAGCCGCAAAAGGTCTCATCTGTTCAGTCGCAGGAAAGCGGCTTTCCAGCTCGGCGAATGAAACCTTCGCTTTCGCGGCGGCAACTTCCAAACGCTTATCGGCTAAAATTTGTTCAAGGATTGTTGGTACGGACACTGTGCGGCTCACTTCGCTGCGCTTACAGATTGAGTGAACGCAACCAACTGCTCTAACTTGGCGACAGCCTCACCACTGCGCAACACCTGTTTGGCCTTTTCCACGCCGGCCTTAAGATCGCTAACCAGATTAGCCGCATAGATTGCCGCCCCTGCATTGAGAGCCACTATATCAGCCGCCGCCTGATTTTTATTGCTCAAGGCATCTCTCAACATGGCTAGACTTTGCTCGGCACTGTCAATTTTCAACATCGCGTAATTATCGTATTGGCTAATACCAAAATCAGAAGGAGAAACTGAATAGGTACTTATCTCACCGTCTTTTAGCTCACCAATAGTTGTTGCCGCCGAAATACTAATCTCATCCAGACCATCTTCCGCGGCCACAATTAATACATGGTTGCTACCCAACTCTTTAAGCACCTCCAGCAACACAGGAATCCAGTCGGCATCAAACACGCCCATGAGTTGGTTTGGTGCTGACGCGGGATTAGTAAGCGGACCCAATAAATTGAATACCGTGCGTACACCAATTTCCTTGCGCGCTGTAATAACATGTTTCATTGCACTATGGTGTGCGGGGGCGAACATAAAGCCGACACCTACTGCTTCTATGGTTTTGGCGACATCGTCTGCACTCAGAGCCAAATTTACCCCGGCCGCTTCCAACACATCGGCACTGCCGCTTTTGCTGGACGCTCCACGGTTGCCGTGTTTAGCGACTTTGGCACCGGCACAAGCCGCTACGATAGCCGCTGCCGTAGAAACATTAAATTTGTTAGAGCCACTGCCGCCGGTGCCACAGGTATCCACCAAGTGGGGGCTTGGCGCTACCTGCACCTTAGTGGACAATTCGCGCATCACCGTCGCACCTCCTAAAATTTCAGCCGCCTTCACCCCCTTCATCTGTAAGCCGACAAGAAATGCGGCATTCTGTGCATCAGTTGATTGACCCGACATAATCTCGCGCATTACTGCGATCATCTGCTCCTTGCTCAGGTCTTGCCCAGAGGTAACTTGCTTAATGGCCGATCTGATATCCATGCTCACCCTCCAACTTATGGATTTGCCAGTAAAAAATTCTGCAATAATTGATGGCCGTGTTCACTCAAAATAGATTCAGGATGAAACTGAACACCCTCAACTGCAAATTCGCGATGCCGCACACCCATTATTTCTTCGCGCTCGCCGGCATCGTCTTCAGTCCAGGCGGTTACTTCCAGGCAATCCGGCAAAGTCGCTGCATCAATTACCAAAGAATGATAACGAGTTGCAGTAAATGGATTTGCCAAACCAGAAAACACTCCCTGTCCGCCATGATGTATCGCTGACAATTTTCCGTGCATTACTTTGCCAGCACGCACGATATTGCCACCAAATACCTGACCAATACTCTGATGGCCGAGACAAATTCCAAGCAGCGGAATTTTTCCCGCAAAATGCGCGATTACCGCTGTCGATATACCCGCCTCATTCGGCGTGCAAGGACCGGGAGATATTACAATCTGCGCAGGATTTAGCGCGGCAATTTCTTCAATCGTTATCGCATCATTGCGATACACCTGAACGTCGGCACCCAGTTCACCCAGATATTGCACCACGTTGTAAGTGAATGAATCGTAGTTGTCGATCATCAATAACACAGAGCCTTACCTCATTCTATTCAAGCTTAAGCGAGTTGCCAGCGAGTTGCACTGCACGCACAATAGCCTTCGCCTTGTTCTGGGTTTCTTCCCACTCCATCGCCGGCTGCGAATCGGCAACGATTCCCGCCCCTGCCTGCACATAGAGTTTGTGGTTCTTGATTACCGCGGTACGAATGGCGATTGCCATATCCATATTGCCATTCCATCCAAGATAGCCCATGGCGCCACCATAGATGCCTCGCTTGTCAGGTTCCAACTCATCGATAATCTGCATCGCTCGCACCTTCGGTGCGCCGCTCAAGGTTCCCACCGGTAGCGTTGCCTTCAGCACATCCAACGCCGTCTTATCATCACTTATCTCACTCTCCACGATAGACGCGATGTGCATGACATGAGAGTAGCGCTCGACAAACATCTGTTCGGGAACCGTGACCGAGCCTATTTTAGATACTCGCCCCGCATCGTTACGACTTAAATCGATTAACATCAAATGCTCGGCAATCTCCTTCGCATCTGCCAGCAACTCTTGTTCCAGCTGCTGATCTTCGGCTTCGGTGGCTCCACGCTTGCGCGTTCCCGCCAGAGGTCGCACCGTTATCTTGCCGGCCTCTACCCGAGCGAGGATCTCCGGTGATGCACTAACAACATGATGATCACCAAGGTCAAAATACACCATGTAGGGTGACGGATTGAGAAAGCGTAGCGCACGATATACGTTTAAGGGCTCACCGCTGAAATCTATCGACATGCGTTGTGCCAGCACCACCTGCATCACATCACCGGCGACAATATATTGCTTGATTTTATCTACGGCTTGCTCGAATTTATCTTGCGCGAAATGATGAGTAAAATCCGACTCAGTTATACTGCCATTGCTCTGAATGGCCGGCAGTGGTGCAGGCAAGGCTAATTGGCTCTGCAGAAAATCGAGCCGCTGCTGTGCATTGTCGTAGGCATTCGGCTGGGATGGGTCAACATTAATTACAAAGGAAATAGTTCCGCGTAAATTATCAAACACCACCACTTCTTCGGACAGCATTAATAATATATCGGGCGTACCAATTTCGTCTTTTCCGGTCGCTGGCCCAATGCTGGTTTCCACATAGCGCACCGTATCGTAAGAAAAATACCCAACCAGACCACCAGTAAACCGCTGACTATCTGGGACATCCGCCACCTTATAGCGTGACTTGAATGCGGAAATAAAAGGGAAGGGATCTGAGGTAATGACTTCTTCTATCACTTTGCCGTCTTCTTCGACGGTTAGTTTGTCAGCTACCACTCGCAATACAGTATTACAGGGTAGTCCGATTATTGAAAAGCGCCCCCACTTTTCTCCTCCCTGCACCGACTCGAAGAAATAGCTATGCAGCCCTTTGGCCAATTTGAGATAAGTACTTAAAGGCGTTTCAGTGTCAGCTAGAACCTCGCGTACAACCGGGATACGGTTATATCCGTCAGCGGCTAATTGCTGAAAGTCTTGTTGATTCATGGGGCATCAGCTCATCGAGTCAGGTAACAAAGCAAGCTAGTGATGCTTGTTCGGTTTTTGTCCTAACTCTGACCGCATCGCGGCTATTGTTTTGGCATAGTCGCCACTATTAAAGATTGCCGAACCCGCGACAAACATGTCGGCGCCGGCATCAGCGATCTTGCGAATATTCTCTATACCCACGCCGCCATCAACTTCGAGACGAATCGAATAGTCACTGTCATCGATAAGCTTGCGGACCTTCCGAAGTTTCTTAAACGTTGAGGGGATAAATTTCTGGCCGCCAAAACCCGGATTCACCGACATAAGCAAGATGACATCGATCTTGTCCATTAAATACTCAAGACAGTCAATTGGCGTGCCGGGATTGAATACCAACCCCGATTTACAGCCTTGATCACGAATTAGTTGCAGTGATCGATCGACGTGGCCACTGGCTTCCGGGTGAAAACTAATATAACTGGCCCCTGCCTTGGCAAAATCCTGTATCAATTGATCGACCGGCGTCACCATCAAATGAACATCAATGGGCGCGGTGATCTTATGCTTGCGCAGAGCCTGACAAATCATCGGACCAATAGTCAGGTTTGGCACATAATGATTATCCATAACGTCGAAATGGATCACATCAGCACCAGCATCGAGCACCGCATTGACCTCATCGCCAAGTCTGGCAAAGTCAGCAGATAGTATTGAGGGAGCGATCAAATAATCTTTCATTACCCAGGCCCTATGCCAAAAGCTATGTTACGGGCCGCTATTTTACAGAGAATGACGGTGCTTGTCCTGATTTGAAGCAAGAAGCCGCTGCTGCCAGCGGTCAAGTCTGAGATATCCGCATAAAAAGCAATGGTTCGCGTTAGATTTCACTAGGTATTTGTGTGGCCTGCACGCGGAGCCGGGTCGGGGAGTCCCTTTGCGCACGGCCATCTATCCTTCCATTTAGCCAGCGCTGCGGAACTCGCTTAACCTGGCTAAATGGAAGGATAGAAACATGGCCTGATTGTGCGCAAAGGGACTCCCCGACCCGACTCCGCTCAATCAAGTGCATACGGCCGGTTTCTCCATTTCTACAAGTCTTAAACCCGTAATCCTGACGCCATAACTGAAGTGAGGCGCCTGTCCTCTACCCTGTCTTTCTTGCAATCAGAGCACGTTTTAGCGCGGCTATTTTTTCAGGTCAAGCGAGGACAGGCGCCGGGGAAATTTCATCTAAGAAACGCGGTCTCAGGCTCTTATCTTCCTGAATCCACAAACCGTTTCATAGGCGCTGCGAATAGCCATGGCTTTTTCCTGTGCCTGTCTCAGGGATTCTTCCGAGAGGTTGTCTTTGACCAACTTGTCGGGATGATTACGCGACATCATCCGCAAATAGGCGCGGCGAATCTCTCCATCGGCTGCCCCTGGCTCCAATTGCAACTCGCTGTAGGCATTTTGCAGAAAGCTTCGGATTCTTTGTGGCCTGGCATTTGGCGCACCCTGGGTCTCGGCGCAAATCGACAGAAATTCCGTTTTATCATAGCCCAGCAACTCCGCCACACTGCGCAGCATCATTTTGTCTTTCAGGCGCAGCTCGCCTTTCAAGTAAGCGGCTCGGCATTGAATTTGTATAAACAATTTCGACAAGGCACTACGCCGACCAATGGCATTGACCATGAATGCAACACTGGGGCCCAATTCCGAGTCCGGGTGCTTGCCCTGCTCATAGGCATGTATCGCCTGTTGGCGTGACGCATTGCCCAGACCCATGCACTTCATGATCCCATTGGCGTACTGGATTTCTTCTTCGGTAACCCATCCGTCCATTTTTGCCAGACGACCCATGACCATAAACATCGCCCGGATAAATACCTGCTCTGTACGTCCGCCAGCCGGGATATCTGCCTCGGGACTAAACCCGCTCAGTCTTTTGCAGAGCGCTTTCTTATAGGCTCTATTAAACATCGCAGACAACATGGATTACTCCCCGGCCTTGTTGCTTGTTGAAGAGTGGGACTTTCCGGCGGCTGCATACAAGGCGTTTACTTCCGCCAAGCGCTCCGGTGTCCCAATATCCATCCACAGCCCGGCATGAATTTCGCCGCTCACCCGATTCTCCGCCATGGCTTCCTGTAGTAAGGGAACTATCGAACGGGGCTGAATCGGATAACCCTTGAATAAGTTCTTGTGCATCACGCTGATGCCGCTGAAGGTAAACTTTTCATCCCGGGCACCAGGATCGTCGTGTACGCGCCCGTCGTCATCTATATAGAAATCGCCATCGGGGTTATGATCTACATTTTCAACCAGCACCAAATGCGCCAAACACCCGGTGCCATCCAGCGGCTGAAGACTCGAAAAATCAAAATCAGTCCAGACATCCGCATTCACTGCAATGAAGCTGTCATCTTTCAATTGCGGTAATGCCTTAATGATGCCGCCGGCCGTTTCCAGACGAATCGCTTCTCTTGAATAGCTAATATCGATACCGTATTTCGAGCCCTTGCCCAATAATTCCTCGATCATAGAGCCCAGATAAAAATGATTGATTACAATGCCGGTGACACCGCCAGCAACCAGCCTCTCAATCTGGTGTTCGATAAGTGTCTTGTCTGCTACTTTCAGCAGTGGTTTGGGAAGTTTGTCGGTCAGGGGCCGCATACGCTTGCCCAGTCCGGCCGCCAGAATTATTGCGCGCATCAGGATTCCAGTTTGAGTTTCGTTTTCGCTACGTTAAGTACGGTATTTTCAAACCAGCATACGAAAGGGGCCAATTCTTCATGAGCTCGGGCCACTTCCAGAAAATACTGGATAACCAGAGGAATATCGGCCAAATACTGCGGTTTATTATCTCTGATGCAGAGACGGGAAAAAATACCCATTACCTTCAGATGGCGCTGCAAGCCCATCAAATCCATATCTCGCATGAATTGGGTGCTGGATACCTGGCCAATAACCTCTTCTGCCTGAGCGACCTCCAGATACTGCAAGGCCCATTTTTCCACCTGATCGGGGCGCCAACGGATATAACAATCCCGCAGCAGAGACACCAGATCATAGGTGTAGGCACCGGATACCGCATCCTGAAAATCGATAATACCAGGGCCTGAATCTGTTCCAAATACCCCCGCATCCAGCATTAAAAGATTACGAGAATGATAGTCACGATGTACGGCAACTTGGGGCTGAGCCAAGGCTGAATCCTCCAGCAGAGAAAAACTGACAGCGATAATTTGTCGATCGCTGTCGCTTAGTCGAAGCTGAAGAAATTCTTCACAGAACCAGTGCTCAAACAATTCCATCTCCGCGTGCAGTTTCTTCCTGTCGAAGGGGACAAGTCGCTTACTATCAACACCCTTCTGAATCTTGACCAGGGACGTAATGGCATCGGCATACAGCTTGTCGGCTTCGAGCTCCGAGTTGCGGCGCTGGCAATCGAGCAAACAGGGAAGATAGAGTGCATCGCCAAAGTCTTGTAGCAACATGAAACCTTGTTCATAGTCCGTGGCAAAAACCTCGGGAGTCGAGACGCCAGCATCTCGAAACAGCTTCGATATCCTGACGAAAGTCTTGCTGTCTTCATTTGCAGGCGGCGCATCGACGGCGATAAAACTTCGATCAGCCAGGCGCGCGCGAAAATATCGGCGAAAACTGGCATCTCCGCTCACACTTTCCAGCGGCACAACGCCCTGTTTGTCGCTGAGCAGCTGATCCAGCACCCCATTGGCCCAGTGGGTTAATTGTTGTTGCCGAATATCGTCCATAATGCCCGATCTTGTTGTATTGCCCTGACTGATGGATGGCTTTGCATTCATAGCACAATGAATTATTATGCCTTGCTTAAAGCGTGTTCACAGCATGATTACATGTCACCGCTCATTCAGTTAGTCGGTTTCAGCATCGATTTGTTTAAAAACACTTTCAGCCATATTTTATTAATTCACCGGGCCTGAACAGGTATGCCGTTTAAGAAACGCCGTTTGTGCGCAGAAATAACCTTGATTTTGTCCGCCGGCTTGCTGTTGTCCACAATCCCCGGCACTGCGCAGGCACAAGTCCCTGTGAACAGTTGCCGAGCAAACGCCGCCGGTGATGGCTGGATTTGCGAAAGCACCGTGCCTGCCCTACCGGCCAACGTGACACGCTCAGCTAATCGCGATGACAACACTAATGCCGCCCCGTCCGCAGCGCCAGCTGTTGTGACTCCGACGCGGCCCTCGGCAAATGCGTCAACTCCCGTTCCTTCAAGTACGGCCTCGTCGACTTCTCAAACCACAAACGGACAATCGGCAAATACTGGCTCTTTAACGGCCACGGCCAGTGCTTCCATTAATGTTTCGGCTGCTGGATCCGGTGACTATGAATTGGACTGGGTTCCCCGTGATCAATTGAGTGATAGCCAATTACAGGCGCTGGTCAATAATTGCTGTGGCGCTTTCATCGACCCCACGGGACGAGAAAAAGACCCGGCCCAGCAACCTTCCGCTGCCGTGACCCAGTTCACCGCCAATCAAGGGCTTGCACAAATCTCGCCCAATGTAATCAGTATCGATGGCGACGTTGTGGTACAGCAGGGCTATCGTACGATTCAAAACAATACATCGACCACCATAGACCAGGAAGAAAATACCGTTCTAATGCACGGCGATGTTGTGTTTCGGGAGCCCGGCGTACTGTTAACCGGCGAGTCTGCCTATATCGACAGCGATGATGGCTTAAATAGAGTCGAATCCGCTCAATACGTGTTACATGATTACGGCGCTCACGGTCAAGCTGACAGCATTGTCTATAACAGCGAATCCGGCCTGATCAGCATTGAAAATGGCGAGTTCAGCCGCTGTGAGCCAGAAAGCAATTTTTGGTATTTTAGAGCCGACAAGATCGTTCTGGATCAGCAACAGGGCCGCGGCTATGCCAGCGCCGTCAGCTTGCGAGTAAAAGACATTCCCATTTTTTATTATCCCGGCACCCTGCCATTTCCTCTGGGTGATGAACGCCTTTCCGGTTTTCTTGCGCCCAGTACTGGCTCAACCCGCCGTGGCGGTTTCGATTTTCAGCTACCTTATTACCTGAACCTTGCTCCGCATTTTGATGCGACTATTTCCCCGCGTCTGCTATCGGACAGGGGCGTGATGACAGGCCTGGAATTTCGCTACCTGGCTGAAACGTCGATGAATACCTTGAATATGTCCTATCTGGGAGGGGATAAACTGTATGATCCCGCCACGGTAAATGTTCCGGGTTCTGATTCCCCTGGGGTGGAGGATCGGTGGTTTATCGGTTATCAACATGCCGGCAATTATGCTCGCAACTGGTCCAGCTTCGTCGATTACAATGGCGTCAGCGATGAAGACTATTTTTACGATCTGGGAAGCAGCGGACTGAATACCAACAGCCGCACACACCTCAACCGTCAGGGCAGACTTAATTTCAACTCGGCGTATTTGCGCGCCGGGGTTAATGTACAGCGCATCCAGATCATCGACCCGTTTATCTCGGCGGTCGATCTGAACCGGCCCTATGATCGACTCCCTCAGTTCTACTTTGATACAGACACCGACCTCGTTGCTGGATTTCGGCTCGGGCTGTCGGGAGAAATCACTTCCTTCGACAGAACACTGAATGAGTCGTTGTTGTCCGCCACACAATTAAACAACGGCGCCCTGGTCAATGGGGAACGGATCAATCTCGAACCTGAAATCAGCTGGTCCCAGGAAGCGCCAGGCTGGTTTTTACGCGCCAAGGCCAAATACAAACAGGTTTCCTATAAGCTGCAGAATCAGGCCTCCACCTCTGTAGACGATCCAGAACTGGGTATCGGTGTTTACAATTTCGATAGTGGCCTGATCTTCGAAAGAGAAATGTCCCAAGGCTACACACAGACCCTGGAGCCACGACTGTATTATCTGTTTAGTGAATTCGAAGAGCAGAACCAGCTGCCGGTATTTGATACCTCCGAGTTGAATTTCAGTTTTAATCAATTATTCAGGGATGACAGATTCAGTGGCGGTGATCGCATAGCCGATGCAGATCAGGCCAGTTTCGCCATCACCAGCCGAATTCTCGACAACCAAGGCAAAGAACGCGCACGCCTGAGCGTCGGTCAGACGCGCTACTTTGAAGACCGGTTGGTAAACCTGAGCAATCCCATTCAATCCTGGTTACAGCGTTACTCGCCGCTCACCAACAGATCAGCCTACGCGGGTGAGTTTGCCCTTGCCTTCGGCGACAATTGGCTATTGAATTCAGACCTGCAATGGAATGAGGATACGCAGGATGTTGATGAGGGCAGTTTCCAATTGCGCTATCAGCGCGACAACGATCATCTATTAAATCTGTCTTATCGCTTCCGCAATCTAATCACCTCGCCCAGTTTTGTGCTGCCCATTGGCGTTGATCCACGCATCAAGCAGACCGATGCCTCGGCTGTTTGGCCGCTGAGTGCAAACTGGAAAATGCTCGCTCGCTGGAACTATGACCATAGCAATTCCAGGAACCTGGAGACCTTTGCCGGGGTCGAATACAGTAATTGCTGTGCAACCGTGCGCCTGATTGCTCGGGAATGGGTTGACGAGGACGAATTGTTTGTTCCTAATACCGAACCGAATCGCGGAATATTTGTCCAATTTACCCTGCGCGGACTCGGTAATCTCACCGGCGGCGGTGTCAGCAACCTGTTAAGTGACGGGATACGAGGATTTAGAGAGACAGAATATGAATAAATTAGTCGCAATCCGACAAACCAGAGCCTGGATACTTCGCTTGCTAGCAGTGGCCTGTCTTGCGCTAGGCATGGCAATGACTGCCCCTGCTGCTGTGGCGCAAAGGGTGCTACTGGACAAGGTTGTGGCAATTGTCGACGAAGACGTTGTGCTGCAGAGCGAGTTCGATTCCCGTGTCGCCGAAATTCGAGAGTCCGCCGCTCGCAACAACGAAAAAATACCGGACTCCGAAGAATTTAGAAAGGGTGTATTGGACGCACTTGTTATAGAAAATCTGCAGATGCAATTCGCCGAGCGGGTCAGCATTCGTTACGATGACGACACACTCAATCGCGTATTGGCCAATATGGCAGAAAACAGCAACATGAGCTTTGATGAGTATATCGATGCGCTCGAAGCTGCCGGGGTGTATTTACAAACCAGAGAACAGGTTCGTAAGCAGATGACCCTGCAAGAGCTGCAGCGCGGCATGGTTAATCGACGCATTACTATCACCGAACAGGAGATCGAGAATTTCCTCAACTCGGAAATGGGTCGTGAAGTGATGGCTGCCGACTATCTGATTGATCATCTTCTTATTCCTACACCTGGCGAAGAAGCCGCCGAAATCACCGCCAGCAAACTGAAATATGCAGCCGATCTAGTGGCCCAAATTCAGCAAGGCGAAGCCCTGGGCTCGGTAAAGCAAGCCGCTCGGCAAGCAGGCGCCTTCCCAATCGATAGCTCCGAATTCGGTTGGCGAAAAGCCAAGCAACTCCCGGGCTTATTTTCCGAGATTGTCGCGGGCATGAGTGTCGGAGATGTTGAGGGGCCCTTTAAGGCGGGCAACGGTTTTCATATTATCCAGCTGGTTGACAAACGAGGTGGCACCGATCAACTTATCGATCAAACCAATATTCGGCACATCTTGTTGATACCGAACGAAATTCGTAATGAGGAACAAACTCTGGCCGCGATCCAAAAACTGCACCAACGCATCGTCGATGGCGAAGAATTTGCTTCACTGGCACGGCAAAACTCTGATGATGCCTCATCTGTTGTTGGCGGTGGCGATCTCGATTGGATCAATAAAGGTGGCATGCCGGCGGAAATGGAACAGGTAGTCGACACACTTGAAGTCAACCAATTGAGCGAACCCTTTCGCTCAGAAACCGGCTGGCATATCGCCGAAGTAATGGGCCGACGCGTAACAGACTTGAGCCAGCAGTATGCCCGTTCTCAAGCCGAAAATGCCTTGCGTAACCGGAAGTTTGATCTCGAGCTACAGAACTGGCTTATCGAAATACGCGAAGAAGCCTTTGTCGAATTTATTGAATAGCATGGCTCTGGATCAAACACTCTCTTAATTTGGCTATTAATTTAGCTATTAATTTAGCTATTAATTTGGATAGCTGAGCAGGACATGCATCGTGACACCCCGTATAGCTATCACCCCCGGCGAACCTGCTGGTATAGGTCCCGACCTCTGCGTTGCAATTGCGCAGCAGCCTCCTGCTGAGTTAGAACTTGTCGTCGTCGCTGATCCCGAATTATTGCTAAGTCGTGCCAAACTGCTTGGCCTTCCCCTTGTGCTCAGAAGTTTTGATTCATCTCAGCCCGCTCAAAGCACCCAAGCAGGAGAACTGACAGTGCTTGCGGTTAAGCTGCGCACTCCCGTTGAAGTCGGAGTGCTCGATAGCGCGAATGCGGAGTATGTTTTAGAAACACTGCGCGTAGCAGCAGACTCGGTTCTGCAACACAAAATGGACGCCATGGTCACCGGCCCGGTACATAAAGGCATTATCAATGATGCTGGTTTTAACTTTTCCGGACACACCGAATACCTGGCCGAACATTGTTCGCAAGAGCTTGTTGTAATGATGTTAGCCACCGAGGGCTTGCGCGTCGCATTAGCAACAACCCACTTGCCATTGGCCAAAGTCCCCGCGGCCATCACTCAAGATTTACTTGATAATATTATTACCATTCTGGATCGAGATCTGAAAACAAAATTTGGCATTAGCAAGCCGAAGATTCTTGTCTGTGGCTTGAATCCTCATGCCGGTGAAGGTGGACATTTGGGCAGGGAAGAGATTGATATTATTCAACCAGTATTGGAACAGAAGCGGAAACAGGGCCTGGATTTGATCGGCCCCTTACCCGCCGACACGCTGTTCACGGCGAAGTATCTCGATACGGCCGATGCCGTGCTCGCGATGTATCACGATCAGGGTCTGCCGGTGCTTAAATTCAAAGGTTTTGGCGATGCCTGCAATATTACCCTGGGCCTGCCCATTATCAGGACTTCGGTCGATCACGGCACGGCTCTGGAACTGGCCGCATCGGGCAAGGCCGAAACCGGCAGTTTGTATAATTCCATCGCAACAGCCAAGGCCATGCTGCAGCATTGGAGACAGACCTGATGGCACAGAGAAGATCGGTGAAATTAAGCACCGGAACCGCCCACCGCGCACGAAAAAGATTCGGGCAAAACTTTTTGCATGACCAGTATGTAATCGATCACATTATTCAATCTGTCAGCCCGACCGAGAAAGATCATATTCTCGAAATAGGTCCTGGTCAGGGCGCACTAACCCGGCAATTAGCCGCTTCCGGCGCCAGACTGGATTGCGTCGAATTAGACAGAGATCTCGCCGATCATTTGAGCAAACAATACGCAGGCTTTGAAAATTTCAGCATACACCAGCAGGACATTTTGAAGTTTAGCCTGGGAGAATTAACTCAGCAGCCGCACGCACTGCGAATTATTGGCAATCTACCGTACAATATTTCTACTCCGGTACTTTTTCATCTATTAAGAAGCCATGTTCTGATCAGGGACATGACCTTCATGCTGCAACTGGAAGTGGTGCAGCGACTGGCGGCAGGCGTCGGCGACAAGAACTACGGTCGCCTGGGCTTAATGGTGCAGTACTATTGCCAGGTCGAACATCTGTTTAACGTACCCGCTACGGCTTTTACACCGCAGCCCAAGGTCAATTCAGCCATTGTGCGCCTGACTCCACATCCTCAACTGCTACTGCAGGCTAAGGACGAAGCCTGCCTGCAAGTAGTCATTCGTACCGCCTTTAATCAACGCCGCAAGACCTTGAAAAATAGCCTCAAAGAACTTATATCTGAGACAGCATTGAATGAACTGGCGCTGGATTGTAGTTTGCGTCCAGAAAATTTGAGCCTTGAAGACTATATATTAATTAGTGACGCTGTGACCGAGAGGTCAGAAATCATCGAGGAGAAATAGATTAGCCAATGACTAGCCGCGAAGACGTAAAAATCGAAGTAAATACTCGCTATTTACAAGAGCAATCCGATCCGGATGGGAGTCGGTATGTTTTTGCCTATACCGTTGAAATCAGTAATAAGGGTTCACAAGCCATTAAACTGCTCAACAGACACTGGCATATCACCGATGACAATAACAAGGTGGAGGAGGTTCGTGGCGATGGGGTCATCGGACAACAGCCTGAAATTCTGCCGGGACAGTCTTTCCACTATACCAGTGGCGCTGTGATCGAAACAAAATTTGGCACCATGTATGGCGACTATGAATTGCTCACCGCCGATGGTAAAAAATTCAAGGCCGCGATTCCTCCTTTCTTATTGGCCCTGCCCCTTACCGTTCACTGACAGGCTTTTGCCTCGTCTGAATCACCGCGCTTGAGTGGCAGTGATGCTATACTGCCGCACTCCATGGACTTAGTATTTAGAATCTCATGAGCACTTATGTTGTCGGTGATATTCAGGGCTGTTATAAGCCGCTAAAAAAACTATTGAAAAAAGTTAAGTTCTCGCCTGCCCAGGACAAACTTTGGTGTGTTGGCGACCTGGTTAATCGCGGACCCGACTCTCTGGACACGCTGCATTTTTTACAGGATATGCAGGACTCGACCGAACTGGTATTGGGTAATCATGATCTTCACTTCATCGCCATCAATGAGTCCTGCGCGCCAGAGCGCGGCAAAGACACTCTCGATGAACTACTGGCGGCACCAGACTGCCAGCAACTCAGCGATTGGCTACGGGGTAAACCGCTGGCCCACTACGCCTGCGTAGACACACACAAGGGCCCGAAAAATTTTCTAATGGTACATGCAGGTATTGCACCCCAGTGGTCCTTGCAAAAAACCCTCAACCTGGCCGCTGAAGTTGAATACGCCTTGCAAGATTCACAGTATCGGGGTTTTCTGCAGCATATGTATGGTGATACTCCCCCGCGATGGCATGACAAACTGCAGGGGCTGGACCGTTTACGCGTCATCACTAACTACCTGACACGACTTCGCTTCTGCGACGAGATCGGCAATATGCATTTCGGCGTCAAGCAAGGCTTGAGCGCAACACCGGTTGGCTTCAAACCCTGGTATCAGTATGAAAAAATAACGCCAGAGGCGACAATACTGTTTGGCCATTGGGCGGCACTCGAAGGCCGAACCGGCAGAGAGCAGGTTCATGCGTTGGATACCGGCTATGTCTGGGGACGAGAACTCACCCTGATGCGTTTGGAAGATCTGCAACGATACGCTGTTTCTAACTGAATCAAGGGGCGCGCGGGATTCGCGAATTCGAAATACAGAGGCCTGTTGGCTAAAGGGCCTTATTAATAACTGTTACGTTAAGTTAAGTTAAGTTAAGTACATGACCATGAAAATCTATCAGGTAGGCGGCGCAGTTCGCGACAAATTGCTAAACATTCCGGTCAAAGACCGGGACTGGGTTGTGGTGGGTAGCAATGCCCAGGAAATGAAAGCACTGGGCTTCTTGCAAGTAGGCAAAGATTTTCCTGTGTTTCTGCATCCTGACAGCAAACAGGAATATGCCCTGGCGAGAACCGAGCGAAAAATTGCCCCGGGGTATACCGGCTTTGAATTTGACACATCGACCCACGTCACGCTTGAACAAGACCTGATGCGCCGCGACCTGACCATTAATGCCATTGCAGAAGCAGAGAATGGGGAATTCATCGATCCCTATCATGGCCGGCAGGATTTGCAGGACAGAATACTGCGGCACGTATCTCCCGCTTTTGCTGAAGATCCGTTGCGGGTTTTGCGCGTAGCAAAGTTCGCGGCACGCCTGGCCCATCTGGGCTTCGTGATTGCCGATGAGACCCTGACTCTGATGCGCAATATAGCTGCCAGCGGGGAACTGGACAGCCTGGTCAAAGAGCGCGTATGGCAGGAAATGGAGCAGGCACTGCGCTGCGCGGCGCCTGCCGTGTTCATTCAAGTTCTGCGCGATTGTCATGCGCTACAAGTGATACTGCCTGAGGTAGACCGCTTGTTCGGCGTACCACAGCCCGCGAAACACCACCCTGAGGTGGATACCGGCATTCACACCCTGTTATGCCTGCAACAGGCGAGCAAACTGAGTGACGATCCCGTGGTGCGCTATGCCACGCTGGTGCACGATGTAGGCAAAGGAATTACCGACCCTGGCAAGTGGCCGAGCCACTATGCCCATGAATCCCTGGGACTCAAACTGCTGGCAGAGATCACCACTCGCTTGCACGTACCCAAAGAATATTCCCGCTTGGCGGCGCTGGTATGTGAGCACCATACGAAATTGCACCGCATTATGGAATTACGCCCCACTACCCTGCTGAAACTTCTGGAATCTCTGGATGCATTTCGCCGACCGGAGCAGGTAGACAAGTTTCTATTGGCCTGTGAGGCAGATGCCAGGGGACGAACAGGATTTGAGGATCGCGAGTATCCACAGGGGCCCTATCTATCCGAACTGGCAGCCACCCTCACAGTACTCGACATCGGTGCGGCTCTGGAAAGTGCCAAACCGGAAAATACTAAAGATTTTGTGCATCAGTATCGCCTGCAAAAACTTACCCAAGCGCTGCAATGAATTGCACAAGACAATGTGAGCGACTCTGCCGCCGAGTAGACGGAACAAACCCCGAATGAACATCCAGGCTGAAAAAAAGGTTTGTTGTATTACCGGTGCCGCCCATCGCATCGGCGCCTGCATTGCGCAAAAATTTCACCAGCAGGGCTTCAATGTCATCATTCATTACAACCGTTCTGCGGACGCCGCTGAACTTCTCGTCTCGCAGCTCAATCAACTGCGTTCTAATTCTGCCGTTGCCTTGCAAGCCGACATGAATGACACACAACAGATGAAGACCCTGGCTAGTCGAATTCTCGATCAATACCAACGCCTGGATGTATTAGTCAATAATGCCTCGTCTTTTTACCCTACACCCCTTGGCGAGGCGACACAGTCACAGTGGGATGAATTGATTGACAGTAATCTTCGCGCGGCTTTTTTCCTGTCTCAGGATTTAAGTGCCGAACTCATACGACGCCAGGGCGCGATAGTTAATATCGCTGACACCCACGCCGACAAACCGCTGCTCAATTATTCTATCTACAGCATTGCCAAAGCCGGTCTTAAGGCGATGACGAAATCCTTAGCCAACGAGTTGGCCCCAAGCGTAAGAGTCAATGCCGTGTCGCCCGGCGCAATCATCTGGCCGGCAGCATTAGAAGATGCACAAGCGCCTTCGGTACTTTCTGTCCGAGAAAAAATACTGCAGCAAATTCCGCTGGGAAAACTTGGAGAACCGAAACACATTGCAGACACGGTGTACTTTCTAGCCAGCGAAGCAAGCTATATTACCGGCCAGACAATCAGAGTAGATGGTGGTCGAGGATTGTCCTAAGCACAACACCTTTGTCTTAACCGCAACAACATTATCCTAACTACATCAACATTATCCTAACTACATCAACATTATCCTAACTACAACAACATTATCCTAACTACAACAATCAACAGAGAAATAATTATGCTTAAGGTCTATGGTGATATTTACTCCGGAAATTGTTACAAGATCAAATTGCTGATGAGCTTGCTAAAGCTCGAACACGAATGGATTGCAGTCGATATTCTTGCGGGCGAAGCCGGCACTGAAGAATTCGAAAAAATGAATCCCAATAAAAAAATTCCGCTATTGATTTTAGACGATGGCCATTATCTTACCGAATCAAATGCCATCTTGAATTATCTCGCCGCTGACTCTGTCTATCTGCCCGACGATCGCTATCAGCGTGCACTCGTCCTGCAGTGGCAGTTCTTCGAGCAATACAGTCACGAGCCCTATATCGCAACCGCACGATTTATACGCAAGTACCTAGGCCTGCCAAAAGAGAGAGAGGCCGAATATCAGGCGAAACAGGAAGGAGGCCATAAAGCCCTGTCGGTAATGGAGCAACAATTGGCGCAGACCGAATTTCTTACTGGCAATGCATTGACCATCGCCGACATCAGCCTGTATGCCTATACTCATGTCTCTCACGAGGGTGGGTTTGAACTGAGGGCTTACAGCTCGATTCGAAGATGGATCGAATCTATACAACAAACTCCGAACTACGTCGGCATGAGCGATTAACTGGTCTCGTTGCGCTGACTGGTTATGCTTGCCGATAAACAAATACAGTTAGCAGATGCAGCGAACAAAACCAGCCGCTAAACAGCCGCTACTTGCCAGTCGAATGCTATCGGCCATAGCTTCTGAGTGGATTTATCGTAGCCCTGCCAAAGCTGCGAATACAGCAATCCCGTACCGGGATGTCGTTGATTCGGCAGCACTTCTGCCAAGGGTTGCAATACAAATGCATTCTCGGTGATTTCCCCGCGCGGCAGCTTGATACCACAGCTACGGCCTGTCTCCTGCCCATAAATCAAAATGTCGACATCGATAGGGCGGCCAGAAAATTTTTGCTGGCTTCGATCTCTGCCCAAGCCGTCTTCAAGTTGCTTTAAAAAAGACACGATGTCCGCCAATTCTTTTTCTGTGTCAATCAACACCACCAGATTCAAAAAATTGTCACCCTCGAAACCAATCGCCTCGCTTTCATAAACGCGGGAACAGGCCACGGCGACAAACTCAAGGCGTAAGGCATCTATCGCGGCGCGAATATTTTTGGCCGCATTAATATTGCTGCCGATACTTAGTGCAAGCAATGTCACAGTACAAGCTTCCAATGCATTAGACGATTCAACAACGAGAAGCCCGATTTATTTTTCACCGCGTTCAATGATAACCCCTACATCTTTCGAGCCCGTTACCGCTCCGGGCTTTCCGACTCTGAGCTTTAACCAGGGAACTGAAAATTCGCGCATAATAATTTCTGCAATTTTTTCGGCCATGGTTTCCACCAGAAAAAACTCCGACGACTCAATAAACTCTATCAGTCGTTTTGCAACGGCCTTGTAGTCTAACGCTCTCTCAATATCCTCGCTGTTAGCGGCAGCACGATTATCTGCCCCCATTTCCAGGTCGATACTAACGATCTGTTTCTGCTCACGTTCCCAATCGTAGATGCCAATAATAGTCTCGATTTCAAGTTCGCGAATGTAAACTATGTCCATTTTCAAATTCCGAATAAAGCAAAAATAAGATAATAGTGTGCTAACAAAGATTATATTGCCGGCAGTGATTCCAGCGACCAACGCGGTTGCGCTCTAATTTCCAGATCATCCTGTTGTCCCGCCATTAAGCGCTGACAACCCGCATAGGCAATCATGGCACCATTGTCTGTGCAAAATCGCGGCTGCGCGTAAAAGAGTTTCCCCTTGGAGCCGCGCTTGTCGATATCCTGCGCAACCATCTTTTCCAGCACTTCCCTTAGCTGTAAATTCGCACTCACCCCACCGGCAATAATGAGTGAGTTTAATCCGGTTTGCTGCAAGGCACGGCGACACTTTATGCTGAGCGTGGCTACAACCGCGTCTTCAAACGCCCGCGCGATATCGGCGCGAAGCTGTTCATCAAGCTTGCCCTCTTCATCGCTATGCTCGGCGATGGTATTTCGCACAAAAGTCTTTAATCCACTAAAGCTGAAGTCGAGTCCCGGACGATTTGTCATGGGTCTTGGAAACACAAATCTGCCCGGGGTTCCCGCTTGCGCGAGTTTCGCCACATGAGGTCCGCCCGGATAAGGCAGCCCCAGCATCTTGCCGACTTTATCGAAGGCCTCTCCTGCGGCATCATCCAGTGACTCACCCAGCAACTCATAGCGACCGATTCCCTCGACTTTAACCAACTGGGTATGCCCCCCGGAAACCAGCAGCGCGACAAATGGAAACTGTGGTGGATCTGCTTCCAACATTGGCGCCAGTAGATGGCCTTCCATATGGTGTACACCCAGGGTTGGCACATCCAGTCCCATACCCAGAGATCGACCGATAGCGGCTCCTACCAATAAGGCGCCGACCAGGCCCGGCCCGGCCGTATATGCCACCCCACCAATATCCGATTGTTGAATGCCGGCCTTCGCTATCACTTCCTGAATCAGCGGCAGAGTCTTCAGAATGTGGTCCCGGGACGCCAGTTCCGGGATTACACCGCCATATTTCGCGTGAATTTCTATCTGGCTGTAAAGACAGTCCGCCAGCAGCCCGTGCTCACTATCAAAGATGGCGACACCTGTTTCGTCACATGAGGTTTCAATGCCCAGTACTATCAATGCGGTTGTCTCGTTTATTGTCGTCTATTGGGATAATAAGGCCCAATCATGCCAAATTTAACGGCATATCCCAAATTCTACGTAATTTGGCCCTTCTCTGCGGCTTGCCGCCTACTTCTGTGTCGCTTACCACCTAAATAGCGCTTAATTCTTTTGCAATTCCGTCGACGGGGCATTACCATAAGCGCCCCTGCAAATCAGCGATCGTTTATATCATGGTTAAGCAGGTGAATATTCGCCACAGACCGCGAATTGACAAAAAATTTATTCAGTTAATTAATAATGTAGGTGTTTCGTTCAATGCCCCAGGTAAAATTAAAGGAAAATGAGCCATTCGATGTGGCCCTGCGCCGCTTCAAGCGCTCATGCGAGAAAGCCGGTGTTCTGGCTGAAGTTCGTCGAAGAGAGTTCTACGAGAAGCCAACATCGGTTCGTAAGCGGAAAGCTGCCGCTGCAGTAAAACGCCATTTGAAGAAACTACAGCGCGAAAGCAAAAAGAGCGTGCGCTTATACTAGCCAGTAGTTGCGCTATCTGGCGACTCAGATAACTCTGGTCGCCCCTGCTGTCTGCAAGTAATCGGAACATCATGTCTGACAGTCCTCTAAAACAACAGCTCACTGAAGCGATGAAAGATGCCATGCGGGCTAAAGATAAGCCGCGCCTGGGCACCATTCGTCTTGCCCTGTCTGACATCAAAAGAATAGAAGTCGATGAGCGTATCGAGCTTGATGATGCGCGAATAATTGACATCCTCGACAAGATGGTAAAACAGAGACGTGAGTCCATCCGCCAGTTTGAGTCAGCCCAGAGGGCAGATCTTGTTACCCAGGAACAGTATGAAATTAGTGTCATACAGGAATTCATGCCGGCGGCTCTTAGCCCGGACGAGTTAGCAACCATCATCAAGACTGCCTTCGATGAATCGGGCGCTGAAACCATGAAGGACATGGGCAAGGTTATGAATCTGGTGAGGCCACAGGTGGTAGGTCGCGCCGACATGGCTGAAGTCAGCAAACAAATAAAGGCGTTGCTGGCCTAGCGGCAAGTCGTCTGTACTGTTCTCGTTAGGTTCGGCTCGTTAGGTCCTGTTCATTAAGCCCGGTTCATTAAACCCGGCTCGTTAATCAAGTAGTACACCACAATTTAAATATTTGCCCGCTCTTGCGAAAGCCGCTTAGACCTATTCCAGCAATTGGATACAATAGCTGACAAACCAGCAGTATCTTAAGACTGAATTCTGCTCTACTAAAACTCTTTTAAGCTGTTCACTAATGGCCGGACTCATTTCTCAAGCATTCATCGACGACCTGCTGAGTCGAGCTGACATCATTGATGTAGTGGATAAGCGCGTTAGTCTAAAAAAAACCGGCAAGAACTATTCGGCCTGTTGTCCCTTTCATCAGGAAAAAACCCCTTCGTTTAGCGTCCAGCCGGAACGTCAATTTTATTACTGTTTCGGTTGTGGAGCCGGCGGCAACGCCATCGGTTTCATTATGAATTTTGATCAGGTGGATTTCCCTCAGGCGGTGGAGTCACTCGCCAAAGAAAATGGTATGGAAGTGCCGCGGGAAGAGAGTGCGGCGGCCAGCAAGAAGCAATCGGAGAATGCCAAACTATTCACCACCCTCGAACAGGCCAGCAATTTTTATCAGCAACAGCTTCGCAGTCATGAGAAACGAACTTCGGCGGTGGACTATCTAAAGGCACGAGGTGTTAGCGGTGAAATCGCCAGAGACTTTTGTCTTGGCTACGCCCCACCAGGTTGGGACAATCTGCTTAACGCGATAGGCACAACGGCAGACGAGCAGCGGCACTTACTTAAAGCGGGGCTGGTTATTGAAAAGGAGCCGCGAAATTCAGCCGGCATTGAAAAAACAGAGACCCGGGACGCGCACTACTATGACCGTTTTCGGGATCGCATCATCTTCCCCATTCGAGACAGTCGCGGCCGCACCATAGCCTTTGGCGGTCGCGTGCTCGGAGACGATAAACCCAAATATCTGAACTCCCCGGAAACAGCTGTTTTCCACAAGGGGGCAGAATTGTACGGCCTGCATGAAGCAAAGAAATCCGGCAACAAATTCAAGCGCATGCTCATTGTCGAGGGTTATATGGACGTAATCGCGCTGGCCCAGATGGGCATTCGCAATGCGGTTGCCACCTTGGGCACAGCGACGAGCGCGCAGCAACTAACCCGATTGTTCCGCTTGGTACCCGAGATCGTGTTTTGCTTTGATGGGGATAAGGCCGGTCGCACCGCGGCCTGGCGCGCCCTGGAAGCAGGCCTTGCGGAAATGGAAGATGGACGACAGCTTAAGTTTTTGTTCTTACCGGACGGCGAAGACCCGGATACCCTGGTTCGCAAGGTCGGAGAGCAGAAGTTCAATAGCCTTATCGAACAGGCCACCCCGCTGGAGCAGTTTTTCTTCGACAAACTCTCTCAAGGCCTGGATATTAATACCATTGAAGGCAAGGCCCGGCTCAGCAATTTGGCCAAGCCGTTGATTAAACAATTTCCTCATGGCGTCTACGGCCAATTGATGCTGGATCGTCTATCGCAGATATTAGGCGTAAGCAGCGAGTCCCTGGACAGGCTGCTCAACAGCAAACCCGCTCCAGAGCAGCCGCCTGATCCCCCTGTTGAGCCGCAGGCACCTCCTTATTTCGGCGAGCCTGCCCACAGTTCGAGCCGATCTGCGACCAGAGCACCCCTGCAAGGCTCCAATTTGGCAGTCTATCGAAAACCCGCTAGCCTTATAGCAATTGAGTTGTTGTTGCAGAACCCGGAAGTAGCCCTGTCCATTGAGCAGGATCTCACGCCACTGCGCTCGGCAGAGGATGAAAGTCGGAAATTGCTGCTCACACTCATTGAAATGGTGAAGCGCGACCCCAATACTGAGACCTATACCATGCTGGGCTATTGTTATGGCTCCCGACTTGGCAAACAGCTAACCCAGCTTCACAAAAGCGAGAAAATCACGCCAAGCGAGGGGCTGGAAGCCGAGTTTCATCATATTCTTGACAAGATATTGTCGGATATCGTGAGAAAAATTGAATTGCTGCAACTGCGGGATCAACTGAAATCCACAGTTGACGCGGCGGATGCTCAGAAGCATGCCGCCGATAAGACGGAACCGGGAGAAGCTGACCCTGGAGCAGGAACTCCAGCCGCTTCTACTGAAGAATAGAAACACATAGCCGCTATAACTGTCTAAATCGGCAGGCTTAGCGATATACAAGTCAGGCAATAACCCTATATAATGCCCGGCTCACTTTTATCCACCCACTATCGGGCAAACACGCCTGATAAGACGAGAGTTCATGGCTGATCTAATTGCACCACAATCCAGTCTTAAGGCATTGATTGCAAAAGGTAAGGAGCAAGGCTACCTCACCTATTCCGAGGTCAATGACCACCTGCCAGAATCTATCTCCGACCCGGATCAGGTTGAAGATATTATTCAAATGATTAACGACATGGGCATTAAGGTGTTCGAAGCGGCGCCTGATAGCGATGCCTTGCTGCTCAACGAAGAAAACGATTCAGGTGCAGATGAAGTTGCGGCGGCTGAAGCCGCTGCTGCCCTGGCGGCGGTGGAGAATGAGGCCGGCAGAACCACGGACCCCGTGCGCATGTACATGCGAGAAATGGGTACGGTTGAGTTACTGACCCGTGAAGGTGAAATCGTAATCGCCAAGCGCATCGAAGAAGGCCTGCGCGAGTTGATGAAGGCGATGTCCCAGTTTCCTGGCACGGTCGAGCATGTACTTAATGAATATGCCCTGGTCGAGAGCGAAGAACGCCGCCTCAATGAATTAATAACCGGCTATCTCGACGCGTCTGATGAACCAATTCCTGTGGGCCCGGCAGCGGTTACCGCGCCTCCAGCTGGATCCAAGGACGACAGTGACGACGATGAAGACGAGGCGGCGGTTGGTCCTGACCCTGAAGAAGCGCGCATTCGATTCACCGAGCTACGTGAACAGTATGAATTGACCAGTACAGTTGTTGGCAAACGTGGTCGTGATGATGCGCGCGCTGTTGCTGAGCTAGAAAAACTGGGTGAAGTATTCAAGAGTTTCAAACTTACCCCAAGACAGTTCGAGCCCCTGCTGAGCCACATCCGCGCGGTTCTATCCCGGCTACGTCGCCATGAAAGAAATGTCATGAGCCTTTGTGTCCGCAGCGCCAAGATGCCACGCAAGACTTTCATCGCCAGCTTCCCGGGCAATGAAGTCAACATGAAGTGGATCGACAAGCACATCAAGGAAAAAGATAGCTATTCCGAATTACTGCTTAGTGTAAAAACCGAAGTTCTTCGTGCACAGAAAAAAATGCACATGCTGGAAGAAGAAAGCGGGCTTAAAGTTACTGTAATTAAAGACATCAATCGGCAGATGTCGATCGGTGAAGCAAAATCACGGCGCGCCAAGAAAGAAATGGTTGAAGCCAACCTGCGTCTGGTGATTTCCATTGCCAAGAAATACACCAACCGTGGTTTGCAATTTCTCGATCTGATTCAGGAAGGAAACATTGGTCTGATGAAGGCCGTAGACAAGTTCGAGTACCGCCGTGGCTATAAGTTCTCAACTTATGCAACCTGGTGGATTCGTCAGGCGATCACTCGCTCAATCGCTGACCAGGCCAGAACCATTCGTATTCCGGTTCACATGATTGAGACCATCAACAAACTCAATCGTATCTCTCGCCAGATGGTTCACGAGAAAGGTCGCGAGCCAACTCCTGAGGAGCTGGGCAAGAGAATGGACATGTCGGAAGACAAGGTTCGCAGAGTGCTGAAGATTGCCAAAGAGCCAATCTCCATGGAAACACCTATTGGCGATGATGAAGATTCGCACCTGGGTGATTTTATCGAAGACGCTACCGTCGACTCACCCGTGGATTCGTCTATTGAGGAAGGTTTGCGCGAGGCAACCAAGGACGTACTGGGCAGCCTGACCGCCCGCGAAGCCAAGGTGCTGCGCATGCGTTTCGGAATCGATATGAATACCGACCACACCCTGGAAGAAGTAGGCAAGCAATTCGACGTAACCAGAGAACGTATTCGTCAGATCGAGGCCAAGGCTTTGCGCAAACTGCGCCACCCGACTCGATCGGATCATCTGAGAAGTTTTCTCGATGACTAAGTAGCAATACTAGCGTGATATGGTGGGGCGCTTTATAATGCGCCCCATCTTGGTTTTGGACACTGCTGAATCCAGAATCAGGAATAAAAGTTAAACCGATCGGCTATTTGATTTTTGAATATTCTGATTGATCAGTTTTGACAAAGCCTGATGTTCGTAATCGAGGCGCAGTAGCTTTTGATCAAGGGAGCGTACATTGGTACGTGACTGCCGAGCAAAAGTTTCTGCAACGAAGAGTACGGATATCAGGCGAAGACAAAAAGTTTGGCGAAGTCCGGGTTTCTTAATCGAGGCGCAGTGATTTTTGATAGAGGGAGCGTACATTAGTACGTGACCGAAGAGCGAAAATTGCTGCAACGAAGAGTAAGGAAGCCAGGCGAAGACAAAAAGGGCCTATAACTCAGCTGGTTAGAGTAGCGGACTCATAATCCGTTTGTCCGGGGTTCGAGTCCCTGTGGGCCCACCATATTCCCCAATATAATCAATGCGTTGCAGAATATTTTAGCTCTGTCAGCGCATTTTTTTTTGCTTGCACAGTGCTTGCACAATGATTTTTGGTGCTTGCACACTTCTCCCAGCATCAAAACTTTGGGATTCGTTGGCACACAAATAGTGTAGCAACCAAGCCCCAGATTCTACTAGACGCCCTACTTCCCATGCTTAGTCTATGCAGCAATAACGAACACTAACGATTCTTCTATAGCTTAGAAGCTGTCTGGTGCTGCTTGCATAGGTGCTTATGTGGAATGTCCGTTGAACGGACATTGTTAGAAGGATAATGGCTTCGAATTAGTGAACCGTAATGGCAGCTTCCGGCACTAGCTGGAGATAAGGCATGGAATGATTTCAGTCGGGTATCGGTGGCGCCTGTGCAATATTGCTTTGTTCAGAGAGCAAATTGTTGCAGAACGGCGCTTAACTTGTCAGCACCCAATCAATCCCTATGGTGCCGTCTCTTACAATTATTGGTCTTGATAGACCACATTTCTCTAATCTCTTTGATTTTTGTAATGCTACCTAATTTTAAACTCGTAATTGCCACTTTTGCCAAATCAAATAAACCGCTGGAATTACAATCAGGGCTAAAAACAGCGTACTAATCATCCCGCCTATCATCGGCGCTGCAATGCGCTGCATAAGCTCTGATCCAGTACCATGGCCATACATGATAGGCAGGAGACCGGCAGTAATAGCAGACATGGTCATCACTATTGGTCGCAGACGTTGCAATGCCCCTTCGCTTATGGCTTTGCTCAAGCCTTCATTGGTAATGCCACCATTATTTTTGGCCTGTTCGATGTAGTCATCTCGATATTGTTTCAAGTACACCAACATAATCACCCCAATTTCAACCGCAACTCCGGCCAGTGCAATGAGACCAACGGCCACTGCTACCGACAAATCGTAGTCCAGATACCAGAGCAGCCAGGCGCTTCCAGCTATTGCCATGGGCAGCGTGGCTAGCACAATAAGGACTTCGCCCAGGCGATTGAATGACAGATACAGCAGAAAAATAATGATCAATAAGGTTAATGGCACGACAGTTTTTAATCGTTCTACTGCGCGCTCCATGTATTCATATTGACCGGACCAGGCAATCGTGTAGCCAGCAGGCAGACTCAAATTCTCTCGCAGGTGCGCCTGCGCCGATGCCACATAGGAGCCGACATCGATATCTGCAAGATCAACATACACCCAGCCAGTTGGCCGTGAGTTTTCACTCTTAATCATCGGGGGACCATCTTCGACACTTATATTTGCTATGTCACTTAATGGTATGCGCGCGCCTTGTGCAGTAATCACAGGTAGATTTCGAATGTTCTCCAAAGAGTCGCGAACTGCTGAAGGATAGCGTAGATTGATTGGAAATCGCTCCAGCCCTTCGATAGATTCCCCAACATTCAAACCGCCGATTGCAGAAGAGACGACGGCTTGCACGTCATCGATATTGAGCCCGAGTCGTGCCGACTTTCGCCGATCAATGTCAACTACAACATAGCGACCACCTACGACACGTTCAGCATAGACACTCGCCGTACCTGGAAAATCGCTTAACAATGTTTCGATTTTCCTACCCAGAGATTGAATTGTCGGCAGGTCTGGACCGCCGATTTTAATTCCAACGGGAGTCTTGATGCCGGTGGCTAACATATCGATGCGCGTCTTGATGGGCATCACCCAGACATTGGTTACACCAGGAAGCTGTACGGTACGTTGGATTTCCTCTCGGATCGATTCCATGGTCATACCTTTGCGCCATTCCATTTCCGGCTTGAAATGAATCAGGGTTTCAATCATGGTCAACGGAGCGGGGTCCGTTGCGGTTTCAGCGCGACCTATTTTGCCGAAAACACGCTCCACTTCTGGCACTGATTTGATGAGACGATCTGTTTGTTGCAGCAACTGCGAGGCTTCTCCGATCGGTAGCCCAGGGCGCATGGTTGGCATATACATCCAGTCCCCTTCATCCAATGGCGGCATAAACTCAGAGCCTAGTTTGGACAAGGGCCACAACGCCGACACCATGAGCAGAACAGTAATCGCGATCACAAGCCAAGGTAATTTGGTGGCGAAGCGAATCACCGGGCTGTAGCACCAAGACAATACCCGATTGAGCGGATTGCGGTGTTCCGCAACAATCCGCCCCCGAATAAGGTAACCCATTAACACTGGAACGAGTGTGATGGAAAGAAGAGCCGCCGCTGCCATCGACCAGGTTTTGGTAAATGCCAGAGGTGCAAACATTCTTCCTTCCTGCGCCTCAAGCGTGAATACAGGAAGGAAGCTAAGAGTAATAATCATCAGGGAGAAAAACAGTGGAGGTCCGACCTGAGCAGATGCTCTCCCAATAAGTTCCCAGCGCTCTTTTTTATCAACAGCCGGATTACGCTCCAAGTGCTTGTGCACGTTCTCAATCATTACGATGGCACCATCTACCATGGCACCAATGGCGATAGCGATTCCACCTAACGACATGATATTGGCGTTCAAACCTTGCATTCGCATGGCCAAAAGAGCAGCGACTATGCCGAGCGGGAGCATCAAGATAACAACCAGGGACGAGCGGAAATGGAACAGAAATAGTAAACATATTGCGCCAACAATCAGAAACTCTTCGATCAGTTTGCTAAACAGATTCTCGACAGCACTATTGATAAGTTGCGAGCGATCATAGGTGGTCACAATCTCCACCCCTTCAGGTAATCCTGATTTCAATTCTTCGATCCTGGTTTTCACGGCGCTGATGGTAGCCAACGGGTTTTCGCCGCTACGCATGACCACCACGCCGCCGACTACTTCGCCCTCGCCATTGAGTTCCGCCACGCCACGCCGCAGCTGTGGACCTAACTGTATTTCAGCCACATCGCCCAGCAGGACCGGTACTCCCCGCGCATTTATCTTGAGGGGAATTTGACCGAGGTCTGCAATGCCCTGAATGTACCCCGTGGCGCGCACTATAAACTCGGTTTCTGCCATTTCAATAACCGATCCGCCCACCTCGCGGTTGCCGCGCTGAATCGCGTCCTTAACTTGCAACAGAGTAAGGTCCAGTGCACTCAGCTGATCGGGATCAATAGTGACTTGATACTGTTTTACCATGCCACCAATCGTTGCCACTTCGGAAACTCCGCTGACTGTTTGTAATTCGAATTTTAAAAACCAGTCCTGAATTGCACGCAGTTCACTGATGTCGTGATTGCCTGTGCGATCGACGAGGGCGTATTCATAAATCCAACCTACGCCAGTTGCATCGGGACCCAGCGCCGGAGTTACATCGGGCGGCAACGCTGCGCTGACCTGACTCAGATATTCCAGTACGCGGCTGCGCGCCCAATATTGGTCGGTGCCATCTTCGAAAATAATGTAGACATAGGAATCACCAAAGAACGAATAGCCGCGCACCGTTTCTGCGCCTGGAACCGACAGCATTGCAGTGGTAAGGGGGTAAGTAATCTGATCTTCCACAACCTGCGGTGCCTGTCCTGGAAATGGAGTGCGAATGATTACTTGTACATCAGACAGATCGGGAATCGCATCCACCGGCATGGAACGGAAATTCTGCACGCCGAAGACCGCCAACAGTAGTGCTGCAATCAACACAAATCCACGCCGTTCAATAGACTTTTGAATAATGTACGCAATCATTGCGCATCAACCTGCAGGCTGATTCGGGACAGTTGATAGCCGCCTTCTGGTGTTTCCACAAACTCAAACGCCACCCGATTGCCAACTGCAAATTCGCTGACGTTCATCTGCGGGAGGATTTGAAAAGGCATTGTCATAGCTGGCCAAGCAAGCGCAGAGACAGGCCCATGGGCGATAGTCACCGACACACCGGTAGTGATTTTCCTGATTTCCCCCTGGGTGCTGTAGGTCGTGACATTTTCAGAGTCAGTGTCCTGATTCGCTGCCATTGGCATAGTCTTGTTCATACTGTCAACCGGGGTGAGTGTCGTGGTTTCAGTCGTTGGCATCACCATTCCCTCCATTGGCGCTGCAGTGGAAGCTGCCTCGAGTCTGGCGAAGGCTTGTTCGCCATTCGCCTCTGAATCCAGCAAGAATTGCCCGGAGGTCACGACCCTATCGCCTTCGCTTAGGCCACTGATAATCTCGATGCGTGATCCGCTCGCCACGCCTGTCCTGACAACTTGCGGCCTGAATTGACCACCGCCTAACGCAACGATTACTCGGTCGCCTTCGCCAGCACGAATCACTGCTTCACGGGACACAGTCAAAGCATTGAGCCTTGGTTTGGATTCAATTTTTACAGTGGCGAACATATTGGGTCGGAGTCTTCGGTCAGCGTTAGCAATGACGAGTCTTAAACGCAGGCTGCGCGTGGTAGATTCCAAATTCGGGTAGATATAAGCGACTTCGGTTTCCCATGACTCACCCGGATACGCGGCAAATGACACCGATGCAGGCAAGCCTGGTTCAATCCAACCGGCCATAGATTCGAACACTTCTGTTTCAATCCAGACTGAATCCAACGAAGCTAATGTTGCAATGGCAGTTTTTGGTTCCACGTAATTGCCTTCGCGCACCCCGAGGTGGGTGACTATAGAATTACGCTCAGCCCTAACTGATAAGAGATTACTGACTGTTGCAGTTCGATCGAGTTCCTCAACTTGAGCCTGCGTGAAGCCCAAGGCTGGTATTGACAAATTAACCACCTAAATCGACAAAAACCTCCGTCAAACCGCATTTGTATTGCTACCGCCTTTTCCCAAGACGTAAAGGCTCGCGGCCTGAAATACCTATAACTTTCTGCTGACACCAAGTGGCGACCCAGATTGAACAAATTGTACGCGGCGGCATGGGTATCTCAAAAACGCTGTGATTGATGCATCGACTTGAACTTACGCATGTCCCGCTCTCTCACACGCGTCGGCTCGTGTGACAATTCAGCTCAATTGTTGGAATAGCCCGGAGTTGTCCATGAAAGTGCGGGAAGTCCATTTAACGCTATTTGGTGTCTAGCAAACCCTCGGAAGTCCATCTTGGGAAAAGGCAGTTGCCGTGTAGACGTAGTTTGATCAGGGTATTTGCGGATTTAGAGAGTTAACTTGTCGATACCCCTTTTTGATATTCCCCTATGCCAATGGCTGTCTGCCAAGGCAATTCCGGATAAAGATCCCCGAAGAGTTTTAACAATTGCCGCGAGAGCTCGGGGTTTGTGTTGGCACCGATGGCGATGCACGTTCCATTGCGGAAGTGGACAGTGGGTCCAGTGCCAACGCGCGGTCATACAAATTGATTGCCTCTGCGGTTTTATTTGCAAAAAGATGAAATTGGGCACTTCTCTCCAGTGACTGACCCAGTTGGTCTAGAAGTACTTCGTTGCAAAATTCTTAGTCTCTCGATCTACCCGCCACCACAAGCTTGATCTATATCAATAAAAACTGCTCCATTCCCTTTTGAGTCCATGAAACCAGTTTTCACATAAGACTTCTTTAAGAATCGATCTGTACATTTGTCTGTAATTAAGCAAAAGATAGGAATAATCATGAATCGTATAGCAGCTTTTCGACGCTTTCTCGGCTTAGTCATGGCTCTGGCAGGGATGTTAACTTCGTACTCTGCATCGGCGGAATTGGCGAAGGATTTTCGTCTTGCAGGGGTGGCTGATACCACTGTTAGTCTTAACGAATATAGGGGCAAGATTGTTTATCTCGATTTTTGGGCGTCTTGGTGTGGACCCTGTCGTGTGTCATTTCCGTGGATGGATGAGATGCTCGCCAAGTATGAAGCTGAAGGCTTTCAGATCGTCGCGGTAAATCTGGATGACTCGATAGAAGATGCTGAAGAGTTTCTGCTAGATAATCCTGTGGATTTTCTGGTGGCTTTTGATCCTGAGGGAATTACACCCGAGGCATACGACGTTAAAGGCATGCCTACCAGCTTTCTGATTGATCGCAACGGCGAAATAGTCAAACAACATGCCGGTTTCAATGCATCTTACAAAGATGAGTTGGAGAGCGCCTTATTGAAACTTTTGGAGACACAGCCATGATCAAATCAACTACCGGCGTTAGGCAAGCAGTGCAGCTATTGGCTTTGTTAATGCTGCTAAGCAGTTGTTCGCTGATTCAGCCAGTTAGGCCCTGGGAGAAAGGGGTGTTAGCGAAGTCTGAAATGGTTTTCGACGAGGATGCTTTGGATGTTCTCTACGTAGAACATACCTACAGCAGCAAGGAAGCCGCCGTCGGCGGTTCCGGTGTGGGCGGCGGCGGCTGCGGCTGTAACTGAGTTTAGTTAATGGATTATTCGAAAATGAAATCACAGCATAAGATTCCTTCTAGGAAATTGGCCCAGGCCATCGGACAAAGCAGTGTTTTGCTACTCATGGCTACTGCCAGCTTGACATTGGCTTCGTCAGCGTCGGCAGAAACCGCCCCCACTAGCACGCAGATCAGTTTCAAGACATTAACGTATCGAGACTACCAAGGCGACGAGGACAGAATTGATATCGATGCTCTGGCGCTACAGGTAGATATTCCTATAGCGGGGCAATGGAGTGTTTCTGCAAGTGCTGTGACTGATGCAATCTCCGGAGCATCACCTAAATACCATTCATCAGCATTGACGCCGATAGAAGATGATCGCAAAGCTTACTCACTTAGCGGAACACGCTATTTCCCTCAAGCGAGTGTGACCTTAGGTACTTCTTACAGCAAAGAGAGAGACTATGTGTCGCATAGCTACTCATTGCAAAATACCTTATCCACTCAGAATCAGAACACCACACTGATCACCGGCATAGGTTACACCTCGGACAAAATTCTCCCGAATAGTATTTTTCTTAATAATAAAGAAGAGAAAAGAGTATTGGATGTCGCGTTGGGCTTGACTCAGGTGTTCAGTCAAAGCGACATTGCTCAAGCTACTTACAGGCATGCGCGGGGGCGAGGCTACTACGCCGATCAGTACAAGCTCTATGATGCCAGACCAGATCCGCGCGATAGCGATTCATTCTTGCTGCGTTGGAATCATCACTTCTCTGGGAACGATTCGACTCTTCGCTCTTCCTATCGATATTATCAGGACAGTTTCGATATCCGTTCCTCTACTATCGATTTAGAATATGTGTTCAATTTAAAGAATGACTGGCAGATTACGCCTTTGCTGCGTTACTACTCGCAGTCAGCTGCGTCGTTTTACTATGACCCAGTGGCGAATGACCCTTGGTCAGACTCAGATACTGTCGGTGCTCCAATCTCGGTAGTTTACCCTTTATATGCTGGCGGCAATGCAGTCTCCATGGATCAGCGTCTGTCCGAGTTCGGCGCCTTTACTTGGGGGCTTAGTATTGACAAAACCTTGTCTCGAAACTGGTCGGCAGACTTTAAGTTCGAACAATACGGCCAGCGTGCCGCCTGGAGTGTTCATGAGGGCAGTCCAGGGCTGGATAATTTTTCAGCACGAAGCATTCAATTTGGTCTGCGTTATTCTTTCTAGAGTTAATTTATGTTACTAGACATTCAGAGACATTCTTTCAAAGCCATGGCGAGTCAATGTGAGGTAGTGCTGGGCGGGCTCACTAAAGAGCAGGCTCAGCCGCTATTTTTGGCGGCGCAAGAAGAAGTTAAGCGGATTGAAAAAAAGTACTCGCGATATCGCGAGGACAGCCTGCTTTCTCAAATCAATAATCACTCTCTAAACGAGCCTGTGTGCTGCGACGAGGAGACGCTGTCTTTGTTGGATAATGCCGGCACTTTATATCGTGCTAGCGATGGCTTGTTCGACCCTACCTCGGGAGTGTTGCGTAAGGTCTGGGATTTTGAGAAAAAATTGTTGCCTGAACCGGCAGCACTAAGCGAAGCATTGGCGTTAATAGGCTGGCCTGCAGTTAAGCGTGACGGCAATAAGGTAAGCCTTTCCCGATCAGGAATGGAGCTGGATTTTGGTGGCTTCGGCAAAGAATATGCAGCTGACTGTGCAGCTAAACTGTTGATTGATGCAGGAGCAAGCAGTGGCTATATCAATTTAGCCGGCGACTTTTATGTGTTGGGGCCCAAGCCGGGCGGCGAACTCTGGTCACTTGGTATACGTGATCCGCGTCAGCCAGATAAAATATTCGCATCGATACCCGTTGACAGTGGCGCGCTCGCAACTAGTGGCGACTATGAGCGTTATTTTGAGTTTGATGGACAACGTTACTGTCACATTCTTAATCCTCGCACCGGTTATCCGGTGAACTACTGGAGATCGGTTTCCGTATTGGCGCCGAAGACATTATTGGCTGGTGGTTTTAGCAGCATTGCCATGTTGATGGAAGAGAAGGGCAGAGAGCTGTTGGAGGATTCCGGACTTCCGTTTATTGCGATAAATCATCAGGGTCAGATTATTCAAAAATCATCTTTGGGAACCAGTAGCTAGCAATAGCTTGGAGAAAATTTCATGGCGAATTACCGTGGCACTATACATAACGACAGATGGACTGTCCCTAGATATGGCGATCCTTCAAACACTCTAATAGATGGTTTCGGGGGCTATGATTCGCTTGATTTCGATCGACTAGCACAGAGCCGATTCATCATTACTCTAGACCGGAATGAGAGCGTGGTTCATGTCGATTCGGTTAGTGGTGCCAGCAGCACCTTTCATTTGCGACTAAAAAATGTCGAAAAGCTCTCGTTCTATGGTGGTCGGGATATTGTCGATCTCACTACTTATTTTGGCGACACAACGGCACCTAATATTACCAGCTTCAGTCCTGTTAATGGATCCGACAATGTAGATGTGCTCACCGATATCACACTGAATTTTGACGAAGCAATAGTAAGCTCTAAAGGTTCAATTGAACTACTGGACAGCACTGGTGTGCTAGTGGAAACATTCCTTCCCTCAAGCTTTGTTATTAATGGTGCGCGGCTAAGCCTAAGCCCCACTACCAGATTGCTTTTTGATCAGAGCTACAAATTAAGCATTGCCAATGGAGCGATTGCGGACAGCGCAGGAAACACTTTTCAGGCAGACGCGAGTTACGCGTTCACCACCGTTGTGAATACCGCGCCAGTTACGCTGCCGTTTCAAGTTACCACCTTGGAAGATACTACACTAAATACGGCGCTAGCCTTAGCAACTGATGCGCAATCTCAGTCGATTACTTATACCCTTGCTAGCAATCCTGACCATGGCAGCATTATTTTGAATGCCGACGGAAGTTTTAGTTACACCCCGGCGGCCGAGTACTCCGGAGATGACAGCTTTAGCTATACAGCATCAGATGGATTCCTAAGTTCAGTAGTGACTTATGTGACCCTTATCATCAGCCCAGTGGTGGACAATATTACCGGCAGCGCTGGGGCAGATAGCTTAAGCGGAAATGCGGATAAAGATATTTTTCAGGGCGGTGCCGGTGACGATATTCTCGACGGTGGTGCGGGACTGGATTATTCTGTTTACAGCGGAGTTCGCGCCAACTATTTAGTCGAGTCCAGCAATGGTCAATTACAGGTTACCGACAACGCCGGAAGCGATGGTTCCGATACCTTAAAGAATATGGAAAGGCTGACTTTCAGTGATCAGGGAATTGCATTTGACCTGGATGGGAATGCCGGTTTTGCAGCAAAATTGTTGGGCTTATTGCTAGGACCAGACGGGGTGAGCAATAAAGAATATGTGGGCGTTGCTTTGAGCATGTTAGACAGTGGCATGAGCTACGACGCATTAACAGCTGCAGCTTTCGATGTGGTGCTTGGATCCAACCCGGCTCATGAGGAAGTTGTTAATCTGGTCTATAGCAATCTAATAGGCAGCGCCCCCGATACAGCCACGCTGGCGCTGTACACATCGCTGCTTGACGATGGTAGCTATACTGTTGGCGAGTTTGGTGTGCTGGCAGCAGAGCATCAGCTCAACCAGGGCAATGTAGGGATAGTCGGCATTGCACAAACCGGGCTTGAATACATGCTCTTGGTTTGAATAAGCAATAGAAGAATCGTTAGTACGCGTTATTGCTACACAGACGAGGGTACTGACAAATTAACTCCCAATCTGTCAGAATTCGAGTATGAAATCTACCACAGTGATGTATAAGCGCCACCGCTTCCCACCTGAAATCATCCAATACGCCGTTTGGCTCTACCATTGATTTAATCTCAGTCATCGTGATATCGAAGACTTGATGTCACAACGCGGTATTGAGGTTAGCTACGAGGCCATTCGCTTGTGGTGCAATAAATTCGGGGCGAAATATGCCCAACGATTGAGAAGAAAGCACCAAGGCTATGGCGATACTTTCTTCATTGATGAGGTGTTCGTTAAGATCCAGGGGAAGCAGCACTATTTGTGGCGTGCTGTGGATCAGGATGGTGAGGTTGTTGATGTATTCTTGCAGAAACGACGAGATGGAAAGGCTGCAAAGCGCTTCTTTAGGCGGTTATTGCGTAAAAACCACGGCGAACCACGTAAGATTGTCACGGACAAATTGCGAAGCTATAACGTAGCTCACAGGGAATTGATTCCAGAGACTATTCACGATACCTCGCAGTATGCGAACAATCGAGCTGAGCTTTCGCATGAGCCGACACGGGTGAGAGAGCGGGGCATGCGTAAATTCAAATCAATGCATCAGGCGCAGCGATTTTTGAGTGCACATGCAGCTGTCTATAACTTATTTAACCTGGGCAGACATTTGATATCAGCAGAAAATTATCGGTATTTCCGGCTGCGTGCCTTTGCGTCTTGGGAAAAGGCAGCCGCGATATAGAAATGGTTTTACGGAGATTTTCTTGGATTTAGACAGTTAACTTGTCGATACCTTCATTTGGGCTTGCTCGATTCAATTCGTGTATATGATCGCTGTCTGGAAACATCGATTGATGAGCATGACGATTGTAAGCGTTTGCTCAAATTGGAAGGTGTCGGCCCTTTAAATGCCATCAATTTATATATCGCGCTTGGCTGTGCTGATCTGGGGGTCTTTAACAAAGGAAAAGACGCTTCTGCCTGTATTGGCTTAACTCCGTTGCAGCATTCCTCTGGTGGTGTAACAAAGCTCGGTCATATCAGGAAAAATGCTAGAAGCAGTACCCTTCGAAGCCAACTAATCACGGGGGCAATGGCAGTAGTCAATCAAATAGTAAAGCGAACCGCTGTGACGAAAAAGGAAGCCTGGATACAAGGTTTGGTGGCGCGTAGAGGAAAAAAGTGTGCGGCCGTTGCTCTGGCCAATAAGACCGTGAGAACTGCCTATGTGATGCTCACGCAAGGAACAGAATATAAGGCGGAGTTAATGGCCGTTTAGCAAAGAGTTTGACAATAAAAATGCCCAATCGAAGATAAAAATCGGCGTGTCAATTCAGAGAGTTAACATAGAGCTTCGAGCTCGCTGACAAGATTTGAACACACGTTTGCGTAAATATCCTAGAGCCAGAGTTAGCTACTCAATTAGAGCTCGTACATAAGTATGCATTTTATTTCTTTGATAGAGCAGCTTTATTGTTGACAGAGGGGAGTCCACATAAGTTAAAGGAAATTTTGATAAAGGATTGAAGAGTGGCACGGGGATTTTCAGACTTTATGCCAGGGCCAACGGACCATGAAAATTCATAGTCCGTCGCTCCAAATCATAAGCGCATGAAAGGTAAGGGGAAATGGTGGGCCCACAGGGACTCGAACCCCGGACAAACGGATTATGAGTTAACCGTACTAGTTATTAATTCTTATATATCAATAAGTTATAACAGATTAATTTCGGCGTGTAAGAAAGTGTGTAAGCAAAGTATACTTTAGCCAACAAAGTAACGCTTACACACCTTAGATGGTGTTCAGGTCGCGCAGGAGCATCAGTACACATGCCTAAAGCTGTTGATACAACTCACACCATAATAGATAAAGATCAGATGTTTGGTGCTGATAGAGTGCCTCTTCTTGAGTCGTGCCGTTTACCGAAAAATTATTACGATCACATTCTATTCATCTGTTCCATCAATATTTTTTGCAGCTAATTGGCTTATCTTTTCAATTAAGTTGGAGGTGCTAGTTTCTATTATCTTCATAATTGCTGCGCCCACTATAAATACAGTGCCTATGAGCAGAAATGTAGCCCCTAGACGCTCTTCGGAAACTGCTCCACTACCAGAAAATATTACTAATCCGAAGGTGAAAGCAACAACGGCGCAAGTATCGAACAAGCCTTTCAAAGTTAGTTTATTCAAGTGACCCTCCATATGGGTTTTCTTGTTAGGGTAAAAAAAAGAATAGTCTCTACGTTGTGTTAAGTCAAATTGGTGGGCTGTCGAGGTGATGTAAGCGTGTGTTAGCGAACAAATTGCGATACGTATATTGCACATCCTCGAACTACGCTAAGCGGCGAGGAAGCTTTTGATTTAGGCATAGAAATAACGGCTCATAATTTCGAATACGATGTCATGGATGCGCCAGCCCCTCTTTTTATAAACTTAGAGTTAAGTGGCTTGACGGGGACTTTCGTGGATTTCGAGAGTTAACTTATCGATACCACACTTTTCAATCATGTCGTGAAATTCTTATGTCGCATTTCATTACAGGCGAAGATCGGTCTCAACAACTCAACAGGTTTTTGTTTTACTGGAGTATAACTTGATAGTGGGTTATACTCTCGTATAACTTGATGTTGGCAGGAGTGAGTTCAATGAGCACCATAGCAATTCGTAAATCTGGGGGAGCCAATATTATTAGCATCCCCAAAGCAATTACAGATACATTGGGCTTGCAGGTTGGCTCAAACTTGGATTTATCCATTAAGGACAACAAGATAGTTTTAACGCCAATGGAGATTAATTACACCCTCGAGTCTCTTCTCAAGGGAAGCACTAGAGAGAGCTTCGCTCTGGATGCTGAAGGCGAAGAATGGGTAGGTGCAAAGTCTATAGGTAAGGAATTTTAATGTACATTCCAGACCAGGGTGATATCGTCTCCTTGGATTTTGACCCGAGTGCGGGCAAAGAAATTATGAAGCGCCGACCAGCTTTTGTTCTTTCCAAAAAGATATTTAATGATGCCACCGGCTTTGCTGTCGTGGCTCCGATTACCAGTACTAAACAGAGCATGAAGCTATGTGTAGAATTGCCAGATGACTTGTTCACTACTGGCACTGTACTTATCCACCAATTAAAGTCGGTAGACTTTACGGCTAGAAATGTTGAATTCGTTGAAAGGGCTCCAGCGCCAATTAGCACGAAGGCCACTCAATTTGCCACATTGATTGTGAGCTGATGGCATTATGTATGGTTCAACATTCAATGTGAATATGCTGGGTTAATGGGTCGATTTTGAGTGCAAATCAATAAGCTATTGTTAATTTGCAAATTTGACCCAGAACTCGCAGAACTAATTGCTTCGGCCAAATTGGCTATAGCCCATAGCCTTGTAACTTTTTTCACGTTTGTTAAACATTCTTTGTAGCATGGGTAGTGATGAGTCAACGTAGTCGTATATTTTAACTTTCGTCTTGCCTGCTGACTCACGGTGTATCCTGCCTGCATACTGTGCCAAAGAACCTTTCCAAGCTATGGGCATCGCAAGAAAAAGTGTATCCAGTCTTGGCAAGTCAAATCCTTCTCCGACATATTTTCCGGTGGCAACCACAGCTTGAGTGGTGGGAAGCTTCTCCTTAACCAGTTTACGCTCAGTTGCCTTCATTCCGCCCTTCAAAATAATCGCATCTATCCCGTTCTCAATAAGTAATTGATTAATTTCATCTGCATGTTCCCGCCGTTCTGTCAATACTAACGGATGCTTTGACTCAGATATGGCAAGTAACACATCTTTGACAATGTGTTGTGTACGCTTTCGATTTTCAATAAGCCATCGATAAACATCACTTATTTTAGGCCGCCCTTTAGAATTAGAAAGTTGTATCGGTGGTTCATCGTAGAATTGAGTAACGACAACTTCCTGCTCAAATTTTTCTTTAGTAGTGGACTTAACTTTGTGGCGAACGGGACCAACAGCCATGAAAACAATTTTCTGGTGCCCGTCCTGCCTTTCTGGTGTCGCGGTCAGTCCCAGAACATACTTGGCTCTAACCTCGTTTAACACCATCTCAAAACGTGGCGCAGAAACATGATGGCATTCATCAACAATGACCTGCCCATAGTCTTGAACAATTGAATTTAAAGTATTGTCTTTTTTGCTAATTAAACTTTGATAAGTCGCCACGTCAATTTGACCCGATGTCTTTTTCTTCCCGCCTCCCCAAATTCCAATGCTGGCTTCGGGTAAGAATATTTCTAGTCGTTCTTTCCATTGTTCTAATAATAGGCGGCTGTGAGTTAAAATGAGCGTATTAGTCTTCCTTTTAGCAATAATCCCGATAGCAGTTACCGTTTTACCAAATGCAGTCGGCGCGTGCAGAACGCCGTTGTCGTGCTTAGTAATTGCCATTACTGCCGTTTGTTGTGCTTTCCTCAAAGATACACCTAGCTTTAGCTTGCTAAGTCTTGTGCCTGTTTCACGTTTATCGTCTATTTCTACAGCAATACTTTGTTCTGAAATTAAATCAAGAGCTTCATCCAGACAACCTCGAGGCAGTGACAAATAGCCTTGTTCTACCCGTGCGCAGGAAATAAACCTGGGGATACCATGAGTAGAAAATCTCAATGCCTGGGTTTTAAAGAACACAGGGTTGGAAAAGCTCGCTAGTCGCCTTAGCCTGGCGATTAGTGGTGTTGGTAAACCATCGAGTTTGAAATAGACATGATTTGCGAGTGTTATAGTTATTTTTTCTGGCGGGTTTTCTAGAACTAAGGGATTAATCTTGGCTGTTCGTTCCCAGGGCGGCCTATTGTCAGCCACTTCTTGTTCCTTGAAGCGAATCGAATCGGGGGAAATCTTAACCAGCAAGTCGTTCAATTCTGGTACAGAAATGGTTTTAAGCTTCAACAAAAAGCCAAACTGATCACTATAAGGGCATAATTTACAATCGACAAATGAACTATTGCCAGACAATCGAGCTTTTTTTTGAAGTGGTAGCGCAATCAAGTTGCCAAAACCACCTTCAGGCAAAATATCTTGATTAGGAAATAGTCTATCATATGAATCGAATGACAGATTTGGATAGATTTCCATTGCTTTATCAAGTAAGCAGAATCCAAGTAACCGAGCTTCTCGGGCTTGAATGGGAGTGTCAAAAAATATCCATAGGTGTGCTCCGTTACCAGAACGAGATATTTCTAAAGCATGTGGAACATTATACTGCGTACAAGCCTCGGACATTGCTTTTACGGCATCCTGCCAACCGGTTTTGTCAAAGTCTGCCGCAAGCAAATAGCATGTGTTGTTCTGTGACAGAGGGTATAAACCGACAACCTGCTGACCTGATAGGTGTCGATAAACCTCTTGATCAGTTAACGCTTTAAATTTTCTGTGATTACACTCCTGACATTTTATTTTGGGTTTACGGCATTTTCCCTGAATCCATTCATTATCGCATGCAACAGAATAGCCGCTGCGTCCTTGCTTATTTTGCCACCGAATAGCATAAATATCGGATCGACCGCGGAATAGGTTTTTGAAAATTGCTATTTTTTGATCTAGAGACAGCTGTTCTGAATTGTCAGATTGTGGTTGATATGAAAGTTGCTGTTTAAGTTGCAGCAGCGCCTCCCGCTCAGACTCAATCTCAACAAGTCGCTTGTCGATTGCTGGTATGTCCAGCAAAGTAGCTTTTTGAGTTCTTTCCGTCATTTGGAACAATTAGAAATATTAAGGGTGTGCTTGTGGTAGCTTAATCAAGGACTCGGCGGGAATTCCCAGGCCCTCATGCAATCTCCAAATCATGTTCAGTGTTAGAGAACGCTTGTGATTGAGTATTTCATATACGCGATTACTCTTGCCAATCATGGGTTCCAGGTCTTTGACTGTCAGACTTTTACGCTCCATCTCAAATTTGATGGCTTCTACTGGGTCGGGTAAATCCAGTGGAAAATGTTTTGCTTCATAAGCCTCGATAAGCGTGACCAAGACATCCAGCTTTTCCCCTTGAGGAGAGTCTGGTTCGGCCATCATCAACATTTCAATTTCCTGCAATGCCACACGATAGTCGGCATCAGTTTTAATCGGTTTGATTTCCATAGAGTTAACCTCCTGCGCATTGAATTCAATCAAATAGTTTGTACATCAATTTTGTCATGCAGATCAACACATATGATCATAAATTCTGTACTTTATTAGGAGTTCAGCACAATTTTGGGATGAGTGATCGCGATTTTTGAGAGCCGTTTGACAGATCCGGGAAGGGGGAATCTCCCCTGTTCCCAATCTCTCAAAGTTCCTACGGGTGTATCTATAAGTTTGGCAAATTTAGGCTGTGTAAGTTTTAAAGCCTTTCTGGCTTCCCTTAACAAAAGTTGCTCTGGTGTATATGTACGTGCATTTATTGCAGCATTCATTTCCTTAAGTGATTCTTTTAAGCTTGGTAAATCTATGCCCGCATCTTTTTCAATAGCCTTTGCCACCTTATTAACGTTCATTTTAAACTGCTCCTCTAATTTCTTTGGATTTCATGGTCTCTCTTACCGATTTTCTGTAAATCGCTATCAAATAAAGAACTCCCTTGCTTTGATTGAAGTAGATAACTCTAACACCACCGCTTTTTCCTTTGCCAGATACGCTCCATCTCACCTTTCTGGCACCTTCCGCTCCCGGGATTACATCACCAGCGGTAGGGTTCTTTGCTATGAAAGTAACAAATTCAAGGCGTTCATCCTCAGACCATATTTTGTCGACTTGCTTCGCGAATGTTGGTGTTTCGATTACTGTTTTCACAGGCCTAAGTATACGGGTATCCCGCATATGATCAAGTGATTAATGCGATTGTTGGCACCAAAGATTTTGAGTTATCTGCGGGTTAAGTAGGATTGGGGGGGTGCCGAAAGAAGAATATGGAGGATACTGACAAATTAACTCCCAATCTGCCAGAATCAGGCGCATGACTCGATCAAAAATGTACAAACGTCACCGATTCCCACCCGAAATCATTCAGTACGCCGTATGGCTTTACCATCGATTCAACCTCAGTCATCGTGATATCGAAGATTTATTAGCTCAACGTGGAATACGAGTCAGCTATGAGGCAATTCGATTGTGGTGTAATAAGTTTGGATCGAAATATGCTCAACGATTGAGAAGAAAGCATCAAGGATATGGCGATACGTTCTTCATTGATGAGGTCTTTATAAAGATCCAAGGAAAGCAGCATTACTTGTGGCGAGCCGTGGATCAAGACGGTGAAGTCGTCGATGTATTTTTGCAGAAGAGGCGAGATGGAAAGGCCGCAAAGCGGTTCTTTAAGCGACTATTGAAGAAACATCAGGGTGAACCTCGGAAGATCGTGACGGACAAATTAAGAAGCTACAACGTAGCTCATAGAGAGTTGATACCGGATACGATTCACGATACAACGCAGTATGCGAACAATCGCGCGGAGCTGTCACACGAGCCAACAAGGGTGAGAGAGCGGGGCATGCGCAAGTTCAAATCGATGAAACAGGCGCAGCGATTTTTATGTGTCCATGCTGCCGTGTACAACTTGTTCAACCTTGGACGTCATTTGGTATCAGCAGAAAATTATCGATATTCCCGGCTGCGTGCCTTTTCGACTTGGGAAAAGGCCGTGGCAATGTAAGAGTGGCTTGACGGGGTTTTTGGTGGATTTAGGAAGTTAACTTGTCGATACCCGCGCGAAAGATCAGCTCTAATGCTGGCATATTGGGTTGTATCGTGAAGCGCTTTGCGCGCTTAGCATCACGCCGTTTCTGCAAGAATACATCTACTACCTCACCGTCTTGATCTACGGCTCTCTACTAGTAATGCTGCCTGCCTTGAATCTTCACAAAAACCTCATCAATGGAGAAGGCGTCGGCGAATCCCTGGTGATTTCTTCTTAATCGCCGGACATATTTCGATCCAAATTTATTGCACCGCAGATGAATTTCCTCATAGCTCACGGCGATACCTCGCTCAGCCAATAAGTCTTCGATATCTCGACCACTAAGATTGAATCGATGGTAGAGCCAGAGCGCATATTGAATAATCCCGGGTGGAAATCCGTGTCTTTTATACATTTGTGGTGATTTCATGAGCGAATTGTCGCAGAATGGCATTTATCTTGTCAGTACTGCAATTAAAGTTGGAGGAGTTAACTGGCTCCGATGAAGACTTAAAGGCAATGACAATGACAATGACAATGACAATGACAATAGGTTAGATGAATTGAATTCTCATCTGAATAGTTTTGGCCAAGAAGATTAAATGAGAGAAAGGGGAAGAAGGCATGAAGCAACTAATATCAAACGCATTTATCACAATAATATTGTTGTCATCCGCATCGGTCTCGGCGCAAGACGCTCCTGCAACTAATGCTACGAAACAACAAGCTAAGCCGTCTTACGAAATTGTTATCTCCCCAACTGTTACGAGAGGTCGTCTGCGGGAATTAGTGGTACAGGTTGAAGACGACTTTTTCGCTAAGTTCAACGAATTAAATATTGATGATGACTATGATGTGTTGTGTCTCACGAACAAGTCTACGGAATCGTATATACCCAAGCGTGTTTGCGAACCGCAATTTATTATAAATGCCAGGAATCTATCTGCTTCTAAGGCTGGCAATGCTATAGGCAAGCTGGGACAATTCAACGACGGTTACTTGCAACCTCAAGTGATTCAATCAAACGAGAGTCCTAAGTACGAAATCTTGCAAGAAAAGCTGGAGCAATTTACTCGCACCGACGAAGAATTCAGGAGCATCGGAAATGCATTGGCCAAACTAAGGATACAATTAGAGAATTACGGCGAGGAAGATTAGAAACATTTCGCCAAATAAAATCAGCTACTACGATGAACTGCCATAAGATCAGGGAAGAAAATCAATGAGCATGACAGACTATGCAAGTCTAAAGAGCCGTCGTACAGTTATCATACTCGCCCTTGCATTCGGACTGTTGGCGACGATTGCCGGGATTCTTTTTTGGTTTTTAAACTGCCCATGTGAGCGCACTCCCGGTGGGTATCTGTTGGGCGAGGAGTCCCATGAGGTAATTACTGACTGGTCATTTGTCAACGATGTGCCTATATGTCAACTGCAGACTAGCGCCTTTTTTATTCCATACTCCATCAATATGAACTGCTCGTCCCTGGAGAAAGAACTTTTCGTCGGTTGTATGGATTGCGAAGGAAAGCGCTGGGGTGCCGCTCTAGCAGAGCAAGGTAGCGCTCGATTTCGAATAAATAATATTGTTTACCCGGTTGCGGCTCGACGACTTCTGGAACCTGCTGAAAAGGATCGCGCCTGGTTATCGAGCAGCATCAAAGCCGGACGATCTATCGATACTCCGCGACCACCCGACAACATTTGGTGGACATTCCAACTCACCACCCCTTTGTGATTTTCGAAATCCGGGAATCAAAGACGTCAGAGTGGGTACTGACAAGATAACTGTTCAACTCGATTGTTGGCATACTGGGTTGTCTCGTGAATCGACTCTGGAATCAGTACAACCGGCGCCCCTATTCTTCAAACTCCCACCTGGATAATCTTTCCCTATCACTCGCAGGCAACTCTCCAAACACCAGGTCTCGATACTCTTCTTCCCCATCCACAAATAACTTCAACCACGCCACCGCCATGCTGCCTAGCAGATCATGCACATCGATATTGGGTGTCAGTCGATCTTCGCCGGTGTCTGTATTTGCGACAAAGTGATTCCCACCTTTTATCTCCATATACATCCTGGGCTTGCTTGCCGAAAGAGTCTGGCAGTGCGGCCAGGCATGAACGCCTACCGCAGCGATGCTATCAATCTCAGCAGCGATAAGCAGTGTAGGGACAGTCACTTCGCTAAAATCCCCATCCGGCAGCCAGGGCGTGAATGGTATTGCTGCCTTTAATTCGGCACTGTGTGCGTTAGCAGCAAGCAGCGTTCCACCGCCTCCCATGGAGTGCCCCATGATCGCCATTCGATTAGCGTCGATTTTGCCTCGAATAACCCCCCCTGTGCGCGTGTTCTCGCCATTCAGTACGCCTATCGCTGCCATCAATGCGTCCGCCCTCACCGCAGGATCATCCCGCAGTTCATTGGTGTCCAGAGTCAGTACGGCAAAACCGTGTGACGCCAGATGGTTGCCCCACCAACTCATATTCTCCTTGCGCTCCATAAACCCTGGAGAAATCGCTATGGCACCAAAGGTTTGAGCTTTGTTGGCAGGAAAATAAATCGTACCGGCACTGAATTCTGCAGGAACGGGAAAATTTGAATAGTAGGCAACCTGATACGGTCCATGAGCGCCTAACGACTCTCGTGTAGGCACCTGGGCCGATGCGTCAATCCATAGCGATATGCTCAGGATAAGGACAATCAGGTTTCGGGTTCGAGTAAACATTTTCATTCCTCAGTTACGCACAGAAATAATGTGGGCCAGAGATCAATTTGGAGGCTCGCACAAATATACGCAAAATTCTGGCAAAGCAGTAGTTTTTCAAGGTGTCATTCATCTTACGCTCTGTAGTGATCGTGGTCTGCCTCGTTTGCGAAATAGAGCCTCAGACCCCTATTGCTCAAACACAAACCAATATCGCTAACGCAAACGATTATCAGTTGTCACCGACCCCTTTATTTTCGAACTTGTCAGCGCCCTTCGATATTGAGGGTGGAGATGGCTCATTACATTAATGCCCATATAAGTCCTAAGGTTTTTACGATTCATAGCCGTAATGGAAATACCAAACCAATAAAGCGCGATATGACACGTCCTTTATGGATACTGACAAGTTAATTATTTTGAAGGATAATTTGTGCTTGTATTTGGCTGTAAATCATTGACTTATCGTCGGGAGAGAAGTCTGTTTTGCTCCTAAAAGGTCAAAATTCAAGCTAACTTGCTCAGTGCCATAAAAATGTAATGGATGCCAAATAATGACCACACATGTAATGGTCGTCGATGACGATGCACTAATCAGCGCAATCGTGCGGCAAATGTTGGAGTCTGCAGGCTATGAAGTCCATACGGCTCTTAGTGGGCAGAATTGTATTGAACAACTTCGTTCGCCATTCCGGGGTGTAATCCTAATGGACTATGCAATGCCGGGAATGAATGGCTCTGAGACGATCAAAGCAATATCAGAAGAAGGTCTGGATAAAAACTGTGTTATTTTTATGCTAACGGGCATGGATGAGCCACCCACTGATCTGCAATCATCGTCAGAACGTGTACTTGATTACATTCGCAAACCACCCACCAGGGACGATTTATGTGCCCGAATAGAAGAAGCAATGTCCTTCTTGCCTCCTGAATCGGAATAAGCTAGTGGCCCGGAATAATATCATTGTTATCGGTATCTCGACCGGTGGCCCTCAAGTTTTGAGACACTTGTTCGAGGGCGTACCAAAATTGAACGCGAGTATCCTGTTGGTTCAGCATATGCCAAAGTGGATAAACGAATCGATGAGAAAGACCCTGGATGCGTCTACAGATATGGATGTTTTGATCGCGGAAGACGGAGCCGTTCTAAAGCCAGCAACGATTTATGTGGCACCCAGTACGTTGCATATGGAAGTTATTAATAATTCCAGTATTCGGTTATACGAAGCTCCCAAGGTATGCTTCGTATGTCCGTCTATCGACATAACAATGGCATCGATAGTGAAGAGTCGCAAGAAGATTGCTGCAGTTGTATTAACGGGCATAGGAAAAGATGGGGCAAATGGACTCGCTCACGTTAAAAAAATCGGCGGCGTTACTTTTGCGCAAGACAAAGCAAGTAGCACCATCTATGGCACGCCGCAAGCGGCGGCCAATACAGGCTGTGTGGATTTTGTTGCGCCACCGTCACAAATAGTACAGCATCTCGTCCAGCACTTTGGCGAGGCGTGAACGGTTCAGCGCCCCCTCCTCCTCCCCCCCAACCAATAAGCAAAGCCATACTGCCGGGGTATTAATACAATGAGCCATTCCCGTATCTCTCCAATAGCGAATCTAAGCTTAAGTATTCCCATCTTCTGCCGAAAAATTGGCAAGCTGCAGGTTTCTGACAGTGAGTAGACGAATAGAAAATACGGATAATTTGACTATTCATTCCACGATTTGTAAATAATTGAATAATTAGTAATATAAATTCCAGTTTTTGTTATACTTCTCATCAATGTTGTGATAATTTTTTCTCTAACTTAAATAGTAGATTTTGATTTTCACCGCGCTACAAAACCTCGGTCCTCGCTCACCATCCATGGGAAGCAAAGACTCTTGCTCCCAATAACTCAGAAAGGAGGAAAAATTGAACGTACTGATACCTTTATTAGCACTAGTCATTGGAGTTGTCGCTGCCCTTTTAGCCAGTAAATATTTTTTTACTGATGCAAAAAATTCTGCTGCGAACAATCAAAATAACCAACTGGATCAGCTTAAAAAAGATACTTCTTCTCTAAAAGAAGACAAATTGAATCTAAAAAATAGAGTAGAGCAATATGCAATTACCGCTGCATCTAGCAACGAAAAGATCGAGGGTCTTATAGCACGTAACGCGATCCTTGAAGCAGAAAATGGAGACTTAAAAACCCGAGAAGTAGAACTTAAAAATTCGATTAAGACTTATGCGAATAGCCTTATTAGTAAAACAATGAAAACACTGACCGGCGATAAAAATGTCGAACTCGAAAGTAGCGTAGACCCCAAACAAAGGGAGCACTAGGAAGTTAGTAATCCCGCGCCCAGAGATCCCTAAATAAGCCAGAGAAAGGCTAGGAAAAGGAGAAAGGCCAGGGAAAAGCCAAACTGAAGACTCTTGAGTAATACCCTTATTAGTGCGCCTTCCATCGCCTTAAACTCCCTTCTATCGACCCTCTAGCCGTCCCTTCTTCGCTCTATTTTCACGCCAATGCCGCCTTTCGGCCTGCACAGAAGCAGATCAGGCCCTGTAAACCCGGATAAGTAAACTTTACAAACCGGCTCGACGGGGATACCTTTTGTACTCGCTATGAGCACGCGCCCGGATTCGGGGCGTATCTGCAGTAATCAGGAGAAAAACATGTCACATACCAAGCCGCTGACCGTCAGCTCCGCCATTCTTGGCGTATCCTTATCTGTCGCATCGACTTTCAGTCTGGCCCAGAACGCCGAAAGACCGGAGTTGAGCGGGGTCTGGAGCAATGCTTCGCGAACCAGTCTTACCCGCCCCAGGGGGATAGAGAACCTTGTTGTTTCTGCAGACGAAGCTGATCAGATTGTCGCCAATATGTCGATAGCCGGCATTTCCCCCGAAAATGTAGAAGCCGGCCCCGCTATCGATCCCGAAACCGGCGCTCCACCGGCAGGCGGCCAGGATTTTGGTCTGCGCGGTTACAATTTATTCTGGACAGACCCCGGTTCGACGCTGGCACTGGTAAAAGGTGATTTCCGCACGTCTTTAATAGTTAATCCGGAAAACGGACAGATCCCAAGGCTGGAAAATCCCAAAGTAAACGTGCAGGGTAGCGGCTTCGGTGCTCGCTATCTGACCGGCGTCGGCGACACCTCCGGCCCCGAAGCGATACCCATCGCGGAACGCTGTCTCATTGGTTTCGGCAATACAGCTGGCCCGGGAATGATGGGCACCTTGTACAACAGCACCTACCAGTTTGTGCAGACCGAGGATTATGTACTGATTGATGTGGAGATGGTGCACGACGCACGCATTATTCCTACCTTCGATTCTGCCGAGGAGGCACGCGCCAATCACCGGCCCGCGGTACTGAAACCCTGGCTTGGTGACTCAACAGGCTGGTATGAAGACGGCACCCTGATTGTAGAGACGATCAATATCAATCCCCTGCAGATGTCGCAAAGCTCAATCCCGATCTCACCAGCCGGGAAGATAACCGAACGCTTCAGCCGCTATTCCGACACCGAGATTATCTATCAGTTCACGGTGGACGACTCCAATCTCTATAGCCAGCCGTGGACAGCGGAGTTGAGCTACCACGCCACCGACGGACGACTTTACGAGTACGCCTGCCACGAAGGGAACTATGCAATGCCTGGTATTCTAGCTGGTGCCCGACGACAGGAAGCCGAGACGAAAGCCGGCAGGTAAAACAAACCGCGCCTCGAACGCGAGGCGCGCCAACGAGAGAAAGACTGGGAATGGAGTCCCCGTTGCAGAACACACATGACGATTTGTCATTCACCATTTTATCGACTGGTCCTTGTGCCTGAAGTTTGTATAGGAGGCCAGTCGTACTCTCCCCCTCATTGACTAGATGTTATGCGGCATACCGACATGATTAATAGATCATGTCCGACTGTTCGTTCTGAATCCAGGACTGAAGTGTATTCACCGGACCAGTTCGGAGCTTATGAATAAACCAATCCTCCTGAACCTGATTATACCGACACAGAAAAATCATCAGAGCTCCCGCCAATCTGCGAAGTTTTTTGAACTTTACGATAGGCCCATCATAAATATTGATCATTTCTTGATACGTCGGTCTCAGTTCAGGATTTTCCCTTTGGTCATAGTGTACAGGGATGCTAGAATCGGCCAGCTCAATTTTGAACCAACCTGCTTTTGACCAGATTTCAGCAATGACAGATAACGAAGCAAGAAAGATGCAGATCCTCATGGATTATGCGGGCGATGCTATTATATTAATGGACTCTTCCGGCATCATCCATTTCGCCAACAAAGCCACAGATCGCTTGTTTGGATATGGCTCTGATGAATTGATTGGCCAACCCATCACAATGCTCATGACTAAACGTGATGCCCCGCATCATCAGCGCTATGTTGATGATTATCTTTTAGGCAAACAGTCAAAGATAATAGACATCGGACCACGAGAGGTCATAGGTGTTAATCAATCCGGCGAAGAAATTCCTTTTGATCTATCAATAAACAAAGCCAGTATTGATGGGAAAGAATTTTTTGTTGGAAATCTCCGGGATATTACCGACCGGAAGATAGAAAGAAGCAAATTATTGCAAGCTCAAAAGCTGGACTCAGTTGGACAACTTACCGGTGGTATTGCCCATGATTTCAATAATTTGTTGTCAACTATCATGGGATATCTTGAGCTTTTAAGCTATGACATTGATAACGAAGATCATCTAAAGAAGATTGATACTGCCTATAGGGCGGCTACCAAGGGCGCGGAGTTGACCAAGCGTTTGCTCGCGTTCTCCAAAAAACAGAACCTGACACCGACTATTGTAAATATTAATGACTCGGTAACCAATGTTGTCGAATTGGTTAAAATTGCTCTGGGAATAGGGGTAGAGTTGGATCTGGAGTTGTCTAAACCTTCCTACACAACCCTGGTAAACCGGGCAGAACTGGAAAGCGCACTGCTAAATCTTTGCATTAACGCCAGAGATGCCCTGCCAAACGGTGGCAAAATAAAAATATCCACCACTCTGAAACAGCTTGATATGAAACATGTCCGAAACCTTAGCATCAGTCCAGGGGATTATGTCAGCATCTTGGTACAGGATAACGGCATAGGTATGTCGCAGAAAGTCCTGGAGCAGGTACTGGAACCTTTTTATACCACCAAGACCTTCGGAGGAGGATCCGGATTGGGACTCAGCATGGCCTACGGAACCATGAAGCATTTTGGTGGAACTATTTCAATTGAGAGTAAAGAAAACAGAGGAACTTCGGTAGAGGTGCTGTTACCTCATGTCCCCGGGGAACCGGCTATATTGGATGTTATGAAAACCGGAGGATACAAAACCAGTAAAGGCCTTGGCACTATTCTGGTGATTGATGATGACATCGCCGTGCTTAATATGACCGCAGATATACTTAGTCGCCTTGGCTATACCGTTTTTAAAGCATTAGACCGTGAGCAAGCGCTTAAAGTGGTGAAAAGCGACGCACAAATAGACATTGTGTTATGTGATGTTGTTTTGGGGAATGGTGAGCGAGGATTTGATGTTGCCAGGGAAATTAAAGATTTGTCCGCAGATATTTCTTTTCTGTTTATGTCAGGTTACACAGACTCGTCAATGGACGACCATGGCCAATTCAGTGAAAAAGAATTACTCGCCAAGCCTTTTTCTATCCTGGAACTACGAAAGAAACTGGCCGAAACGGGTTAGCAGCCTGCCAGATCGATACTCTCAGCTTAAAACTCCTAACTCTTTCTTCTCGCTCTGATTGCTATGCTACAGAGAATTTCTCAGCCGATGCGCTAGCATTTAAAAAAAGGAGTGCCAGGAGCAATTGAGAATCCTCGGTATTTCGACTTATCTTTAGCTCTGTTGTTTGCTTTTTAGCCAATAAGTCTGGACGCACGCCGCCAAGCTGATTAATCTAAGCTGATCTATTCCCTTTCCCAGGAGCTTAGAACGCATGCCTAAATTTTTCATTCCACAACTGAGTACCTTCGTAAAAAGCCTCTGTCTGGCAATTGCACTACTGTTGTCAACCACGGCCCTGACTCAAGATTTCAAGGCCCATCCTTCCACTCAACATCCATCGGTCAAAGTGACGCTGGAGACACTGAGCCAATGGGAGAAAGAACTCTCCAATTGGGGGCGATGGGGCCCGGATGATCAGCGTGGCACACTCAACCTGATTACCCCGGAAAAAACCCGTCAGGCGGCCAGCCTGGTGCAGGCAGGCGAGACGGTAACCCTGCAGCATTTTGTCAGCGAAGAAAAAACCCTCGATAGCCAGACTTTCGGCCCCACCGAACATTGGATGAGCCGCATCGATCCAGTGACTGGCGAGCCCAGCTTCGCGCTGGATGAAATACAATTTTCTCTGCACGACGGCATGCTCTCTCATGTGGATGCGCTGTGTCATTATCGCAGCGAAGTGAATGGCGAGTATGTGATCTTCAACGGCTATCCACAGAATCTGACGGCCACAGGCTGTGAAGACCTGGGTATCGATCGCATGGGCACTTCCTATGTCACTCGCGGCGTGTTGGTGGATATGCCATTGCTGCGCGGTGTACAGTGGCTGGATCCGAGTACGCCGATTTATGTGTCGGACCTGGAAGCCTGGGAAGAATTTGCCGGGGTTAAAATCAGCAGCGGCGATGCGCTATTTATTCGCACCGGTCGCTGGACTATGCGTGATGTAGAAGGACCCTGGCGTTACGGCCAGGGCGGGGCGGGCCTGCACGCCTCGGTACTGCCCTGGTTACGGGAACGAGACGTGGCGATGTTGATTAGTGACGCGGTAAATGATGTTCAGCCCTCGGGCGTAGAAGGCATTAACCGACCCATCCACCAATTGACTCAGGTAAATCTGGGATTGCCGATAGTAGATAACGGCTATCTTAAGGATGTTGCGGCGACCGCCGCGCGACTGCAGCGCTGGGAGTTTCTCACCGCGATTCAAATTAACCCCATCAAGGGAGGAACCGCGAGCCCGTTTAATGCCCTGGCCTCCTTTTAGGAGGCTATGCCCCTGGATGCGCGCACACAAAGAAGAGTGCGGAGTTGGGCCTTGTAGCACACATAATTTCACTATCGACTTGCGCCGTACGAGACCCAACCCCATTATAGTTAAGCGACTACGAGTAAGGTGATCCGATAGTTATGTCGACCAGAATCCTGCACATATCCGACCTGCATTTCGGGCCTCCCTTCGTGCCTGCAGTCGCGGAGGCTCTGCTACAAACCATCCCATCGCTAGCTCTCGATGCCATCGTGGTAAGCGGCGACCTGACACAACGCGCGAAGCGTCACCAGTTTGAACAGGCCCGGGCTTTTTTCGACCGCTTTCCAGATCTGCCACTACTGGTGATTCCCGGCAATCATGACGTGGCCCTGTGGCGAATCTTCGAACGCTTCTTCAAGCCACACGCGCTCTACTGCGAAATTATCACGCCCGATCTGAATCCGGTACTGCGTGTTGGCAACGTGATACTGGTTGGTCTCGATTCCACGGCGCCACGGCACAGCATCTCTAACGGCCGACTCTATCCCCATCAACTCCGCCATGCTGAGGAGGCTTTCGCGGCGGCGCCTGATGAGATGACCCGCATCGTTGTCGCCCACCATCATTTCGCACCCGGACACGACCCGGTTTTCGATATCGCCATGCCCGGCGCACGGCGGGCGATCGACTGCTTTGTCGAGCAGAAGGTCGAGATGATTCTGGGTGGACACCTGCACCGGTCCTATATCGGTAGCTCATTAGACTTCTTTCCGGGACATCACCGCGACCGCGGAGTCATCATCGTCCAGTGCGGAACCACCACTTCCAACCGCGGTAAAGGACGGGAACGTGAAGAGAACACCTTCAACCTGATCGAGGCCGCTTCGCAGACGCTTACTGTGACCCATTACCTGTATTTAGAGGAGGCGGGCAAGTTTGCACCGCTAAGCAAGCACACCTTTCCGCGTCCGGGGCGAGCATTCGACGCCGGGGATCCCGCTTCCGGGACCTCTCCAGCATGAGCACAGCGCCGACAACAAGACGCAGCAAACAGAAACTTTTTGTCTTCGCGATCGCCGCCATTCTGCTAGTTACACTGGCCTGGTATGTGAAGAATAATGTTTCGCTCGAGCAGCTAATCACCCAAGAGAGCCGCGTCCGCGACTACATTACCCTCAACCCCTGGCTCTCTTTCCTGGTCGGCTTTGGCATCTATACCGTCTTGGCGCTGGTTCCGGGAACCGGCGGCAAGGCTATCGTCAGTGGCTGGCTGTTCGGGTTCTGGCTAGCACTGATCATCGTCTCGGTGGGTCTAACCCTGGCCGCTATGGCGATCTTCTCCCTCAGCCGTTATCTGTTCCAGGAAAGCATTGAGCGCCGATACGCCAGCTTCCTCTCTCTTATGAACAGGCATATCGAAAAGGAAGGCGCGTTCTACCTGCTCACACTGCGGATGGCACATGCCCCGTTCTCGATTGTCAACCCGGTCAGTGGCGCCAGCCGTGTTCGAAGCTGGACGTTTTTCTGGACCACCGTGGTGGGCATGCTGCCTGCCAATGGCATTTGGATTTACGTGGGGATTCGCTTGCCCTCTCTTGGCGAACTGGCGAGCCGCGGAGCAGAATCATTCATCGACCTGCCGCTCATTATAGCCCTGGTTGTCTGTGCCACTCTGCCGCTGCTGATTCGTTGGCTGGTGAGCCACTTTGGAATTCCCACTAGCGAGACGCAAGTGCACGATGCAAGCATCCATGAATCACCACGAGAAAATATATGATCACCGCACCTGAACCCGCTCTGTACTGGACCCTCATCGCGCTTTTCGCCAGCCTGGTCGTCGGCTCGATAATCCGCTTCATTGCGCTGCGCAATGCCGAGCAGGAAAAACGACAACAGCGACTTGCCAGCCTGCGAACCTGGTGGATGCTTGCCGCCGCCGTGAGTGCTGGATTACTCGGCGGTCGACTCGGAATCTGTCTGCTGCTCACCGCCGCCAGCTGCATCGCCTGGTCCGAGATCACCCGGATGTTCGGTGCTCGCGAGCAAGATCGAGCCGCCATTCGTATTGGCTACGTACTTATTGTCATCAATTACCTGCTAATCCTGCTGGGATCGATCCCGGTATTTTTGGTTTTTCTTCCGCTAGCGGCACCCATCGTGTTTGCAGTCTTATTATTGGTCGAGGATGAGCCGAAGGGCTACATCCGCTCGGCGGGTGCGCTCCTCTGGGGACTGATGTTTCTCGGCTATGGGGTCTCCCACGCCGCCTTCCTGCTGATACTTCCTGAGACTGCTACTGGCCCACTCGGCCCGGCTGGCTGGTTTCTCTTTCTCGTCATCCTTACCGAAACCGATGACATCTTTCAGGCAATCGTCGGCCGACTGTTCGGGAATCACAAACGGCATCGCATCTCACCCACCATCTCGCCCAACAAGACCTGGGAAGGCTTCTTCGGAGGGATGTTGGTAATCGTTATCCTCGCCCCCCTCATCGCTCCCTGGCTCACTACCCTGGGCCAGCAGGCGGGTCCTTTCTCTCTCTCACCAGCTCTGCAAGCATGGGTCGCTCCAATGCTGGCGGCAGTGCTGATCTCATTCGCGGGCTTCTTCGGCGACATTAACATGTCGGCCATCAAGCGCGACTCCGGCGTTAAGGACAGCAGCAAATTATTGCCAGGTATGGGTGGGATAATCGACCGCGTCGACAGCCTTACCATCACCGCCCCGGTGTTTGTGTACTTCCTTAGCTGGTGGATGATGTGAACAGTCCCGAACAAAATCAGCAGAACGTCGACGACACTGCGGCGCCAGAGGTTTATATCTCAAATCGACTCCTCACCATCCCTAACATTCTCTGTATGATCAGACTGCTCGGCTCCTTCGTGCTCATTCCAATCGCCTGGCAGAATCGGAACGAGGTCTTCCTCTGGCTGTTTCTTTTTCTCTACATGACCGACTGGGTCGATGGAAAACTGGCCATTCTCCTCAATCAGCGTTCGGTTTTCGGCGCACGTCTCGATAGCTGGGCCGATGCCGCGCTTTATGCCGCCCTGGTATTCTCAATAGTAACGATGTACGGCGCGACTCTTCGCGCTGAACTGGTCTGGATCGTCGTCGCCATTGGCACCTATCTGATCTCAACGGCAGCGGGTTTCTACAAGTACCGACGCTGGCCCAGCTATCACACCCGTGCGGCCAAGACCTCGTGGTTTTTCACCGGGGTCGCGGTGGTAAGCCTGTTCAGTGACTGGTCCCTCTGGCCACTGCGCGTTGCCGCCGTGGCCGTCGCCCTGACCAATTTCGAGGCTGTTATGATTACCGTCATTTCTCCAGTCTGGCGAGCCAATGTCACCTCTATCTACCATGCCTGGCGAGACAAGCGTGCTTCCGGGTGACTCTTTGAATGCCATAGGCTGAATGCGTATTCACCACCTGGACATTGTTCTTTTATCACAATAAATTAACTAATTGCCGAAGACCTGCGCAACCGTTCTTTTTCTACTCTGCGTAACAGACTTGGAATTACCTGGCGAAAAGCAACTGTGGACACAGTGATGGGCCGTGTTTATGTCGAGGTGTTTTTGCTGATGTGCTTGTAGAGGGCAGGCGCCTCACTTCAGTAATGACGTCAAGATTGCAGATTGAAAATGGAGGGGGCATCTCAAACTCCCCCCCCCTTTCCTTCCGCTACTTCAGTTTCGAATAGTCGGTCGCGCTCATCATGAAGGTATTCGCCTTGATCGGTACGTCGTACTTTTCTCTAAGCGCGATCCATTCTGGATCGGTGCGGAACGCGGTCCACACTTCTTCTCTATGGGCGCGATCGCGATAGGCCAACATCCACACCACGGTATTCGGATCATCTAATTTTTGCCACGCCGCAATGATCTCCGCGCCGAGTCTCTCGAAGATCGCCAGTTCTTTTTCACGGAAGCGCTGATGCAGATTGTTAACACCACCCTTGCCGTCGCGTTCCGGCTCGGCCGTGTACATTCGAATTTCGAAGCAGCGCGAAGTAGCTGCCACGTTACCTGCCAGCTCTGCTGACAACTGACCTGCCGGGCCACAGGGTGGCGGGGCATCCTGGGCACTCGCGATGCCGATAGAACTGAAACCGATGATCAGGGTGAAGATGATTCTGCGCATGTTTGTCTCCTGTGTGACTGAGTTATGTAATTGGGATCAGAGTAAATATACAGTAGTTTATAACACTCTGCTTCGGTTCGAGAAAGCACGAGCCCAGGGAAAGCTATAAGAGAACGATCATCTAACTGTTTCGCAAAAAAAATCCCCGTACTGGTTCCAGTACAGGGATCTTATCAATGATACTAATAACGGGAGCAAATCTTCCTTTGCTGTTACAGATCACCCGTACCCTTGGTAACGAGCTTCTGCAGGCGCCAGTTAACTAGCTCGCCTACCCAGATCTCATCCTCGGATGGACAGGCGATGGCGTGAATCCAGCCGAACTCGCCAAGGTTACGGCCAGGTTGGCCGTAGACGCCAAGCACTTCGCCTTCAAGCGACACCTTGTAGATGCGGCTCGGGTACAGGTCGCCTATGAATAGCACAGGGTTGGGTCCCGGGGTCATGCACAGGGCGTCTGGAGCTCCCGGTGCCATGGTGCCTCTGGTGCCATTAGGATTATCGGAGCCATACACGATCTTGCCCCGCGTCACATCCACCGGCACGTCGACAATGAATTCCCGAATGTAGTTACCTTCGGTATCGAGCACTTGAACCCGGCGATTGCCGCGATCGGCTACGAAGATTTCGTCTGCAGGTGATATCGCGAGACCGTGAGGCGTGTCAAATTGACCCGGCCCGCTGCCCAGTGATCCCCAGCTCGCTACCCATTCTCCACGCGCGTTAACCTTGGCCACCCTGGAATTGATGTAACCATCGCTGAAGTAGGTGTTACCTTGTGAATCCCAGGCGACATCGGTGGGCTGATTGAAAACATTGTCCTGATGTCTCGGTATCGGCCAGCGCGGATTGTTATTCTCAGGAATCTCCACGTTCACTCCAGCGCGGTCCAGCAATCTGGCCATCACAGTCTGGTAGTCGGGCGGCACCTGCAGATGCGAAGCCTCGCCCTTGCGGCCGAAGACCCAATCCACGTGACCTTCGGGAGTAAAGCGGAGGATCATATTGGAACCCTTGTCCACCACCCAGATATTGTCTTGAGGATCGATGCGTACGGCATGCGCGTAGGACCAGGCATTCAAATTCTTGCCGATCTCGCGGACAAAATTGCCCTTGTCATCGAACTCCAGCAGCTGCGAGGCGCTGGCCATGTAAGCTGGTCCTACTGAATTGCCGCGGGAAAACACGAACACATGTCCAACCGAATTAACCGCCACCCCAGCGAGTTCACCAAAGTGGATGTCAGCGGGCAATTTTAGCGGATTAGGCACCGACTCGAAGGGAAGTTCCGGAACAGTCTGCGCGAACGCCGGAGATAGAGTAAGGCCGAGCAATGCAGCCGCGAGAAGTAAACGTTTCATAACCACCTCTTTATTGGGGATTTTCTAGTGACGCCCACTGTATGGGCAAGTAACGAGAATCTAGCAACCTTGTGGGACGCAGTCAAGGCAGCAAATTGGCTGCCTTCCCGTCGAGTAATGCCGCCGCGAGATCCAACTCCTCTGCGATACTCGAGGAATGAACAGCAGGAAATCACAATTTGGGGGTGCCTGCTTACTGGATAGGGATTCAACCCTCAGAAAACCTTAAGAATTTGAAGGCATGCTACAATCCTGTAAAAAGGACGATGAAGGCTCGCCTATTTATGTTTTTTCAATATCGAATTCGGCCAGTAAATTTCTCTATCTATTTATTGATGCTGTGGCTTCTTACGTCCTTGATTTGCCTGGACATACTTCCCTATGTTGCGGGGCCTGGCCCGCAGGACACATTGCACAGCCTCCTTTTGCTTATTAGCTACAGTTTCATCTACCTTATTCCCACTATGTTGGTGTGTAGACTCCTGCTTCCCTGGTACCGCATGAGATTGCTGGCAACGGTAATTCTGTCAGCATTAACCATCGCTTTTATTTTTTCTGATAGCCGCCTGTACGACCTGTACGGTTTCCATTTCAACGGCTTTGTCTGGAATCTGATTATCACCCCGGGCGGATTTCAATCGCTGGGAATGGATCAAACCAGTTCCTGGGTATTGTTAAAATATTCGGCGGAGCTCGGTGCGGGCATAGCGCTGTGTATTGCTATCGCTAAAATATTTTCCTTTCCCCCTGCTCATTGGCGCCTGGTGCTCTCCAGCCTACTGCTGATAACTCTGGTTGAGAGATCCCTCTACGGCGTGGCCTACGCGCAAAACTATGGGCCCATTTTAAATCAGTCAGACTATATGATTATGTATCAGCCGCTAAGGATGAACTCACTATTAAATTCCATCGGCTACGAAGTAGAAAATCGGGAAGATGCAGTCGAACTGGACGGCGCTGTTACGGGAATAATTAACTATCCGTTGGCAGAAATTGCGCTTGAGAAAACGAAGAATCCTTATAATATTATTATCCTTGTCGCTGAATCCATGCGCTACCAAGATTTGTTCAACGCCCGGGTAATGCCACACAGCATGGCTTTCGCCGACAGTTACGCCAACCAATATGACAACCACTATTCTGGAGGCAATGGAACCCGGCAAGGTCTGTTCGCGATGTTCTATGGTTTATATGGTAACTACTGGGATCTTTTCCTGCGCGAAAGAACCACTCCTCTATTATTCGATATCCTTAACGATTACAGCTATCAGTATTTCATCTACACGAGTTCACTTTTTTCCTATCCCGAATTTGACAAGACAATTTTTGGATCCATCTCACCGAACGATTTGACCGAAACGAGTACCGGTCAACCGTGGATTCGCGACACCAAAAACGTGAACATGTTGCTGGAAGACATCGATCAACGAGATAAAAGCAAACCATTCTTAGGATTTGCTTTCTTCGAAGCCTCTCATGCGCGCTACTCTTTTCCCGAAGAATTGGCACTGGAAAGTAATTATTCAGAAACTGTAGACTATGCGAGCTTAACTAAAAAAGAATTACTGCCTATGATTGACCAGTTAAAGGCGCGCTACATCAATTCCGCAAACTTTCTGGATACACAATTTGAAAGAGTGTATGCGTATCTTATTGCCAATAATATGCTCGAGAACACTATTGTTCTTGTAACCGGAGATCATGGAGAAGAATTCATGGAGAAGGGTCGCTGGGGTCATAACTCCAGCTTTGTCGAGGAACAAATCAAGGTTCCAATGCTACTTCACTATCCAGGCGAAGAACCCAAGACGATTGATACCATGACCAGCCATATGGACATTGCCGGAATGCTGATTTCTTCATTGAATGTTAAAAATCCGATCAGTGACTATAGCCTTGGCGGAAATTTGCTAAAACCCGAACTCAATGACAAAGTAGTTGTGGCCTCCTGGACTGATCTCGGCATCATCTCCGATAAAGGCAAGTTGGTAATTCCGTTTAAAGGCAGCACTCAACATCAGCACTTGGCCACTACCACGAATGATGAACCTACAGATTTGAGCCAGCTTACCCAGGATCTTTCAAGTGAAATAGTCGAAGTTCTCACAAACTCTCAAAAATTTGTAACCAAGTAGACGCTATTGTGCTTGAGTCCCGCGAACGAGCAAGTAATAACATTGGGAAAATTTTTGCCGGAGGAACAATATGAAATATCTTTTAGCGATTTTTTTTGTATTTGTAAGCGCCTGCAAGAGTCAGCTGATTGATACTGTGATAATAGGAAGCGCAGAGACCCCCGATCCAGTGCTGGAAAAAGTTATTGAATTAGAAAAAAAAGGAGCGATATCAGAAGTAATAGTAATGGAATCGTTTCCTGTTCAAATCCGAATAAAGGCGAGTCAGAAAATTATTGATGAATTAGAAGCAATACCTCGTGTCGTGTCGCCGACATTTCGATAATGCTTCTGACTTTTATTTCGTAAGCCAGAAATTGCAACACTAATATACAAAGAGTCTCTTTATGAACCCCAATCCTACAAAAAAAAAGAATTTAGGCTGGCGCCGAATAGGAAAAGCCTCAAGCTACTCGCTGGCGGGCTTAAAGCGCATATGGCTTGATGAAGAAGCTTTTCGTATGGAAGTATGGATCGGCGTGATCTTGCTGCTGCCACTGCTGCTAATACAATTTACTACCCTGGAGCGCGTAGCCTTAGCCGGAGTCTGGATATTGGTCTTGATAGTTGAAGTGCTTAATTCTGCGATTGAGGCGGCTATCGATCAAATCAGCGATGAATGGCATGACCTAAGTGGAAAAGCCAAGGATCTGGGATCTCTGGCGGTGATGCTGGTATTAATATTGGCTGCTCTGATATGGGGGGGTATTCTTGCCAACAAATTTTTAGGCTAATCTGAGATTTGAGGACTCACCCTCTATACTCGAAGACTTAATGCTAGAAGGCTTAATGATAGAAGCGAGACAATTCCTGAGCGAACGCCGTAAGTGCTGACATATAGGATAATGACGGATCTTCCAGATCAACTGACTGATCATCGATAGTTGTAGCATTGCCGTTGTATAAAGCGCCTTTTTTTGAGAAAACTATTTTCACTTCTGGTGTCACCAGTACATTCCCATGCCAATCACTGGCCACCACGTAGTCTCTTTGAAAATCATTACTCATCAAGTCTAACCCATAACTATAGCTATCACTCGCTTCAGTGACGCCCAATGCTGCCAACACGGTAGCGGGCAAATCGACATGGCTGGTCATTTTCTGATGAATTGCTTGCCCACCGTTCGGCAAATGAACAATAAGCGGCACTCTGATTTGTTCCTGACTGAAGGTTGAATTGTGACCCCATCGCCCTTTTTCAAAAAATTCCTCGCCGTGATCGCCAGTCACTATCACGATAGTGTTGTCCATCAGCTGATTTTCTTCCAGAGATTGAAATACCCGCGCTAACTGGCTGTCGAGATGATGGTTAGCATTAATGTATCTGGCCTTAATCTTGTCAATGTTCTCCTCGATATCCAGGCTAATATAATTAAAATCATCAATGTAATTCTCGTCGATAATGTCTTCATCCGGGAAATAATAGTTGGCATGCGCTGATTCGAAAAACATAAAAGTAAAAAATGGAGCCTCAATATTCTCTAAATGTTCGACAAGATCGCTGGTATTTTTCCGATCTCTTTCCCATCCTTCCCCATCTGAATAAGCCTGTAAGGAGGAGTCAGGAAAATTACTGAACACTGTTTTGTCAAATTCCGGATAGGTGAAGGCAGAACTGGTGTAAGCCATGAGATTATAATTTTCCTGCTCGAGCACATCCATAAGCAAGGGTGGGCGTTGCGCATTAAAGATATCAAACCAATAGCTTCCATACAGCCCGTAAAATTGGGAGAACATTCCCATGCGAGTACCATTGCCGCCGCTGTAATGGTTTTTAAACCAATTATTCTCTAGCGAAAACTGGTAAGTGAAAGGCATTATTTCCGGCGTTACCATGTCGGCGCGCCAGGATTCGGCGACCAACCAGACGATATTATATTTCTTCTCTACAACAAGCTGCTCTGCTACCACATTAGGATAGCTGAGATCACCACTGCCTTGACTCATTCCCTCAACAGAAGTAAGAGCCGTATCCCCTCTTTCGAAGCCCATATCAGCCATAATAGATTTGGCCGTAACGGGCATATACCAAATTACCTTATCGGCCACCTGCAGTATGGGCTGGTGATATCGATAGTCGGCATAGGCATATAGAGTAGCCTGAACGAAAAATAGAGTAATCATTACCCAGACAATATTGGCTTTCTTAAACTTTCGGGAGAATACTTTTTCAAAGGGTACGGCGAACAAAGCAACAGCAAAAATGGCAGCCAGTGCTACGATCGAAATAGCGAGAGTTGAGTAAGTAGAATCCGACACACCCATAGCCTCAACGCCACCAGGGGTGGACAAAAGGTTCAATACGAAATAATTCATATAGAATCCATACAGGGAATGCAGCTTGAAATTACCAATGAAGAATAAAATTGTACCGAAACTAAGCCAAATAATTGCTTGTCGGCTAACTAGCGAAGGAATTTTTAAGTGTGAGAACCGGCCCTGAATGAGGACTATTATCAGTACCGGAAGACAAAATAAATTCGCTTCGGTTATCGAACAGGCAATGAGGAAGGTGAACGCCAAAGCGCCGGAGGCAGATGAATAAGCGGCAATTAATGTGCTGGTAAAACTGAATATCCACAGTATAGCTATGGCTCGTACAAAACTGGTGTCTATTCGCATTTTCTAAGCATAATCATGAATTCTTAAGCTTTTCTTAAACAGGGCGCGCAAATTGCCATTGAATCAAACTCCCATGCTTATCGTTATACTCTCGCCGACTCGATCACCTGATCGGCTGTAACATCCTGATCAGTGCCTGGGTATGTTCTGCGGCTTCAAGTCCCAGCGGCGTCAGATAACCCCCGTCAATGAGTGTAATCAATTTCTTCTCAAACAGGCGCTTTGCCGACGCTATTCTTTCCGGGGCGGCTTGATGATGAACCTTTAGTCCTTCAAGGGAACTGTCCAGATTAAACAGATTGAGTAATTCCAACTCTTCTAAAAATTCCTGATTCAAGTGCATGAGCGACCTCTTTCCTGAGTAATCTTGCGAGCAGAGAGCTATTGTGACTCACTTTCCCTGCATCAATCAATTTTTCTGCAAGCAAAAATGGTCAGACTTACACGCACACCAAGCTGGACCCTCGCCCCTTTGCTCACGCCATCCTCGCTTCCAAGCCAGTCTTCGCCTGCCTCAGGTAACCAGCAAAAGCAGCATAACACTAAGTATCACGAGTAATATGCCGAGTGTTTCCCTCGTGGATATCCGCTCCCCAAAGTAGAAATAGGTGATTAGCAGAGTAAGCACAAACTCGGTTTGGCCTAAGGTTTTTACAATGGCGGCATTTTGCAGACTCATGGCCGTAAACCAGCCGATTGATCCTGCCACACTGGTAACACCAATAAACAGGCAGGCTTTGAATCTGGCGATTATCATGGCTAATTGATCGCGTTCCCAGATACTGATCCAGACAAGACAAATGACGGTTTGCATGCCAACCATATAGGCCAATACGGCCGATGCGCTGAGCAAGCGCGGCAGGTCCAGTGACAACGATGCTTGCCGAAGCCATAACGATGCCAAGGCAAGACCAAGACCGGCCCCTAAGCCGTACAGGATGCTTGCATTGGTAATCAAACTCCTAAGGCCGATTTTCCAATTGCTGGCAACCAACACCCCCGCGACACCAATCACGACTGAAGCATAGCCTGCCCAGCTTAGCGGCGCCGCAAAGAACAAGGTGCCAATTACAGCAGTCAAAATGGCCTCGGTCTTCGACAGTGCCGTGCCAACCGCAAAATTTCCAATCGACAGGGCCTTAACCAGGAACACCGTAGCAAATATTTGCGAGATTCCGGCTAGACTGGCCGCACGGTAGAAAGTCCACTCCGGCGCAATTGAATCTATTCGGTAGTAATGCTGGAGCCCGTAAAAATACAATAACGCGAAGGGCAAACCAAACAAATAGCGAACCAAGGTCGCGGCTTGCGCCGATATGCTCTTGGCAATCTGTTTCTGACCTGCTGTGCGAACTGACTGCATGACAACAGCCAGCAAAGTAAAGACCATCCATAATTCCATCGAATGACTATACAAGATAAGCGCCAGCAAACAAATCGACCCCCCCCCCTTATTCACTAGCCCGCAGGAAAGTGCCGCCCTCCCAGCGGCAAGCCATGGGACGGGGCCGAAGAAACCCGAAGGCCGCGCCGCCGCAATCGCCGCTCGCTTGCTAAACACCTCTTCTAAAGTGATCTAGGCGCCAGAATACGCTAGTATACGAGGCTCTATGGATGGGGCTTCCTGACTATCTCTATTTTCAACAGCCCGCTGCCTGGTTTGAGGATTTTGACTTGAGCGTTGTACCCTTTAAAAAACCGGCGGATCAATCTGCCGAGACAGCTGGAAAGCGGAAATGGATTCGCTTTGTCACCGCCGCCAGCCTGTTTGACGGTCATGATGCAGCGATTAATATTATGCGCCGCATTCTTCAGTCCAGCGGCGCCGAAGTCATTCATCTCGCGCACAATCGCTCGGTGCAGGATATTGTCGAAGCGGCTGTGCAGGAAGACGTAGACGCCATTGCCATTAGCTCCTATCAAGGCGGCCACATTGAGTATTTTAAATACCTTGTTGACCGGCTTCGCGAGCTGGGCGCCTCCCATATCAAGATTTTCGGCGGCGGCGGCGGCGTCATTATTCCTGCTGAAATTGAAGAACTGCATGCCTACGGGGTGACTCGAATCTATTCTCCTGCCGACGGTCAGTCTATTGGCCTGCAAGGGATGATTGATGACATGCTGCAAAGATGCGGCAGCGGCGAGCAACGTCCTGCTGCCCCCGACTTGTCAACTCTCAAAGATGGAAACCGCATAACACTTACTCGGGCGATATCCGCGCTTGAAACCAATCAATACAAGGAAGAGGATCTGCGCCAGCTCAGAGCGCAATCTGACGCGACATCACCAACACCTGTTCTTGGCATCACCGGGACCGGTGGCGCAGGCAAGTCCTCATCAACCGATGAGATTGTTCGCCGCTTTCGCCAGGACAGTGGTGACTCGCTGCACATTGCAATTCTTGCCATCGATCCAACCAGAAAAAAGACAGGTGGCGCTTTATTAGGCGATCGCATTCGGATGAATTCGATCGGTCATCCAAATATTTTTATGCGCTCGATTGCTACCAGAAACGCAACTGTTGAAATTCCTGAGAAGCTAAACGAAATTATTCAGGCTCTAAAGATTTCGGGGTTCGATTTAATCATCATTGAAACACCCGGCATAGGTCAGGGTGATGCCGGCATCGTGCCTTTCGTCGACACCTCGCTGTATGTGATGACCCCCGAATTCGGCGCTGCCAGCCAGCTTGAAAAAATTGACATGCTCGACTATGCCGACCTGTTCGCGATAAATAAATTTGATCGCAAGGGCAGCGAAGATGCATTAAGAGATGTGTGCAAACAAGTCCAGAGAAATCGTGAAGCCTTCTCGCAGATGCCCGATGCTATGCCGGTGTTTGGTACCATCGCTTCGAAGTTTAACGACGATGGCATCACCGCTCTCTATCAGGCATTGGTGCCCGAGCTGCGTAAGCATGGACTGCCAGACTATGAGCAACGTATCGGACAGCTAACGAGCAAAGTATCCAGTCAACGCACGCTGATTATTCCCGCCTCACGGCAACGCTATCTCGCGGAAATCGCCGAGACGGTGCGTGATTATCACGATCAGGTCAGAACCCATTCAGCGCTGGCAAGAGAGCGGCAGCAGTTGCAGGCGAGCAAGGCAATGCTTGAAGCCAACTCACAAGACGGCAGCAGCCTTGATGCACTGATTAAAAAGAAAGACAGCGCATTGGATAGCCGAGCGAAGAAGCTGCTTGCAAGCTGGTCGCAACTTAAACAAGACTACTCCGGCGAAGAATATATTGTAAAAGTCAGAGATCGAGAAATTCGAACCGCGCTTACTCGCACGTCCCTGTCCGGCACCAGGATCTCTCGTGTCTCGTTGCCAGGATTCGAAGATCATGGGGAATTATTAAAGTGGTTATTACTGGAAAATGTGCCAGGTAAATTCCCCTTTACCGCCGGGGTATTCCAATTCAAACGAGAGAGCGAAGACCCCACGCGTATGTTCGCGGGCGAGGGAGATGCCTTTCGCACCAACCGCCGCTTCAAGCAATTGTCCGAACACGCGGAGGCCAAACGCCTCTCGACGGCGTTTGACTCAGTCACACTGTATGGTTTCGATCCCGCGGAGCAACCGGATATCTACGGCAAAGTGGGTAACTCTGGCGTTTCTATTTCCACTCTGGATGACATGAAGGCGCTCTACAACGGATTCGACCTGTGCAGCCCCAGCACCTCCGTATCGATGACGATTAACGGTCCCGCACCGACGATTCTCGCCATGTACCTGAATGCCGCCATAGACCAGCAGATTGAGAGATTTGCGCAGGACACCGGCGAAGAACCTTCTGCTGAAGAAACGGCGCTTATCAAGGCGAAGTCTTTGGAGAGCGTTCGCGGCACCGTGCAGGCGGATATCCTGAAGGAAGATCAGGGCCAGAACACTTGCATCTTCTCCACCGAATTTAGCTTGAAGTTAATGGGTGATATTCAGCAATACTTTATTCAGAATAAGGTTCAAAATTTCTATTCGGTGTCGATTTCCGGTTATCACATCGCCGAAGCTGGAGCCAATCCAATTTCTCAACTGGCGTTTACACTCTCTAATGGATTCACCTTCGTCGAAGCCTATCTTGCTCGCGACATGAAGGTCGATGACTTCGCCCACAATCTGTCGTTCTTCTTTTCCAATGGCATGGACCCGGAGTACACGGTGATGGGTCGCGTAGCGCGTCGTATTTGGGCTACCGCGATGCGCTTTCGTTATGGCGCCAATGAGCGCAGTCAGAAGCTTAAATACCACATTCAAACTTCCGGTCGTTCACTACACGCACAGGAAATGTCATTTAATGATATTCGCACCACGCTGCAAGCCTTGATCGCGGTCTATGACAACTGCAACAGCCTGCACACCAATGCCTATGACGAAGCCGTTACCACACCAACCGAAGAATCAGTTCGACGCGCGATGGCCATTCAACTCATCATTAACAAGGAATGGGGATTGTCTGTAAATGAAAACCCCAATCAGGGCGCATTTATTATCGAAGAACTTACCGAACTGGTAGAAGAAGCGGTGCTGCGTGAGTTTGAGAATATTTCTGAACGCGGCGGCGTTCTCGGTGCGATGGAAACAGGTTACCAGCGTGGCAAGATTCAAGATGAGTCCATGTACTATGAACATCGTAAACATGATGGCAGTCTACCGCTTGTCGGTGTGAATACATTTTTGAATCCGCAAGCAGATCAAACAGTCGATATTAAACTGGCGCGCTCGACCGAAGAAGAAAAGCAGAGTCAAATTAAGCGCCTGGCCGAATTCAAGGAAAAACATGCAAATAATTCCGCTGAAGCCCTTCAGCGCTTGCGTCAGGCGGCGATCAATAATGAAAATGTGTTTGCAGAGCTCATGAATGCCGTGCGTTCCTGCTCCCTGGGACAGATAACCGATACCTTCTTCGAGGTTGGCGGACAATACCGAAGAAATATGTAGGGGGGAAATAGGTAGGGGAGAAATAGGCACTGAAGAAGTAGACCGGTGTCAGTTTCGACAGCCTGCCTTGCGAGCGAGCGAGCATCACACTCGCTTTATCCTCGCGCAGCAGTCTTTACTTACATAGAAGGTTTCCTGAATCTCATCACCACTCTGTCGGTATTGCCCCGCACGCTCGGATCACTCATCGGTTTATTGCGATCATCCAGGGCATTACGCAAGATGTCTGATTCCGCTTCCAGCACAAACCCCGCCGAGATCAGATCACGTCTGATAATTCCGGGGTCAATACGATGTAATAAATCTGCAACCGCGACGCTCACGCCAGGCTCCGCCGCATGATCTATAATTCCAAGCACTCCACCTGGTTTGATAACTCGATAAAGCCTGTCGATAAAATTTTCGGCATCTATAGCGGGCCAACTGGGTTCGTCTGAGTAGTACAGGTCATGAAATCCCAACACAAAAATAGCCGCGTCATAATAGTTTGCTTCCAGGCTTAATGCATTTGCTTCCATGACAATACTTTGCACATTGGGCAAACGCTTATCGGCCAGACGTTCGACCACCCCCTCTCCGACAAAACCGTCCCAGCCCCCGTTATTGTAGAGCCCGACTTCTCCTTCCGGACCGACGGTATAGCTGAGTATTTCAGTGTAATATCCGCCACCGGCGAAAATATCCAGTACCTTCATGCCCGTATCGATGGCGAAAAACTCCAGCACTTCAGCCGGTTTACGAGTAGCGTCCCTCTCACTGTCCGCCTCGGGCCTGGCACTATTGGAAACAGCTCTCGCGATAGCGGTGTGACTATCGGCGTAAATTTCACCGGAAATACTTGTCGAAATAACAGTAAGCAGTAATGACAGCGCTATTCTTTGCATTTTGATTCCTATACCAACCTTTTATCAAAGTATTGTTTAGTAATTTCGACTCACTGTTTCTCTTGGCAATCTTCGTTCGCAGTTTTTAGACTGCTCGCGTATTAATTTCGTTCATCAATAGCCCGATGGCGTGTATGCAACCGCCGCAGGAAAATCCATCTCGCGAATATCGGATTGGGCTTATACATGACTAAATTCATCGACCTCAGAGTTAGTCTGTCAAATTCAGACGACAAAAAAGGGCGGTAGTCCGCACTGCTGTCCCACAGTTAGAGATAAATGAGAAAGCCTGAATTCAAAAAGTTATAATGTGAGTGCGAACAAACACTGTAACTAAGAGGATTCAGGCTTTGTCACATCATAACACTGCATTTCACC